>JAEEGJ010004483.1_pt1 | contig 47013 bp, 37 predicted proteins | sample 8958761 | NCBI WGS metagenome assembly JAEEGJ01 (sample SAMN16246546, study PRJNA631951) | gut metagenome | biome: gut microbiome; feature: rumen; material: RS-attached | host: Bos | place: Iran: Karaj | collected 2018-10
CGCGCTCGTAGATGTAATAGCGGCCGTAGGTGTAGCCGCCGAACCCCTGCTGCTCCCAGCAGGAGGGGACTTCAATCTTGCTCCATTTGCGGGCGTTCATCCCGTCGGAGCACCAGAAATCCCAGAGTACAGCATCTTCCGGGCCTTTCCCGGAGAGGTAACGGGTCTCGGTCTGCTGGGCAGAAGCGCCAAAGATTGCACTGAGCAAAAGAAGGAGGAGGCTAAGTAGTTGTTTCATGATATTAACGGTTAAGAAAGGACTGTATTACGGGGCGGGGACGATAGCAATGTTGGACAGGCTCTGCACGCCCGGGAGGGGGTATAGGGCGGCGCGGATGCGCTTGTCGCGTCCGACGAGCAGGGCGTGCGGCTGGGTGGCACCGCGCTGGTGGCCCTGCCAGTTGGTCAGATAGAGGCCCTGCCCTTCGATGTACTGGAAGCCCGAGCAGAAGCGCAGGGGCGCGCCGGGCAGGTCGGCGTTGGACAAGCTCCAGACCTCGTTCCAGCCGGCATCCAGTTCGACGATGCGCGGATCGCGGTTGCGGTCGGCCAGCGAGACGAAGACGTGGCCGTCGGGCAGGGATTGCACGGAGTGCGGCCCGCCGGGCAGGTCCTTGCTGCGCACCACGCGGCCGCGGGCGTCATATTCCGTGAGTTTCTGGTCGCCGTAGTGGCACACGAGGTAGTGGCCGTCGGGAAGTTTGCGCGCGTTGCGCATAAAGGCCATCCCGCCGTCCTTCACCCCCTTGGGGAGGATGGAGAGGCGCTTGACGATGCGTCCGCGGGCGTCTAGCTCCAGCAGGCGCCCGTTCTCGCATTCACCCACGAAGGTGCGGCCGTCGGGGAGCCGCTGGCAGGCGAACACGTGGCAGGGAGCATCGTAGCGCAGCACTTCGCGTCCGTCCCGGTCGACTTCGAGCACGCCGGTGCCGGTGGAGAAGAGCAGATGGCCGTTGTCCAGGAGTTGAAGGTCGTTGCTTAGCGGAGCCTCGTGCTCCCAGGCGATGCGTCCGTCGCGGAAACGAAGAACCTTGCCGCCGGAGTAGTCTGTGGCATAGAAATCGGGGGCCACGCGGCCCAGGCGGTGCTCGTAGATGCCCGTGCCGAGCAAGAAGGAGCCGTAGGCGGCGAAGGTGCTGATCTCGCGCGGCTGCGCGATGTATTCTTCGTAACTGCGTTTCACCCCGATGCTGCTGCAGTCGATCAGGTTGACAAAGCCGTCGGTGTTGACCACGGCCTTGGTGACGAGTCCCGCATAGGCGCGGTCCACCACGTCGGCGTACGCTTCGGCGGGGATGAATCCGCGCTGGATGGCGCTCTGGATCAGGAAGAGGAACATGCCCGTGCCGGAGGTTTCGTTCCAGTTGCCGGGGGCGAGGGGTTTGTCCACGACCTGGCACCACATCCCCGTCCGGGGGTCCTGGGAGGCTTTCAGGCCGCTGCACATCAGACGCAGCCGCTCCAGGAGCGCCTCGCGGCCCGGCTGGTCGGCGGGCAGGTAGTCGAACACCTCGGCCCAGAGCACGGCGAGCCAGCCCATCCCTTCACTCCAGACCTCCGGATAGGCGTGCCGGGTCTCGTCCCAGGCGTGGACGAAGTGGCCGTCGGGTTTGCCGCAGAGATCCGTGATGCCCTGCATCTGGCGCACCACTTCGGCGAAATCCTCGGGATGCCCCATCGTCTTCGCATAACGCGCCAGGAAGATCTGGCCCATGAACACGCCGTCCACCCAGGTCTGCCGGATGCGGGCGGAGTGCCAGAACATCCCGTTGTCGAAGCGGGGATATTCATCGAAGCCGCGCCGGATGGTTTCGACGGCCTTGGCGTAGCGCGGCTCGCCGGTGAGTTCGTAGAGCAGCAGGCAGGCGTAGCCGGGAATGAAATTGTCCAGGGCGTCGGGCCGGAACTGCCGCACGCGTCCCTGCTCGTCGACATTCTGGTCGACGTATTTGCGGAGATAGGCCAGGCAAGCGGGGTCGCCGGTCCAGCGCCAGAGATGCTCCATCGCGAACATCAGGTAGCCGGCCTGCCAGGTGAAGGAATTATTCTGGTCGCCCCAGCGGATCTCGTCAGGGTCGGCGTAGCGGTGGATGAACTGCCGGGCGGTCGTCTCGGACCACACGCGGGGTCGGGGTTGGGCGGAGAGAATCGCGCCGGGCAGGAGCAGCAGGGTGCAGAGGAGCAGGAGTCGCTTCATATTCTTCTCGGGGTTAGGCCAGCAGGATGAATACGCAGGGGCGCTTGCCCACGACGGGGCTTGCCTTGCGCCATCCTTCGATGGTATCGGTTCGGATGTATTGGGTCGGGAGGGTGAGGTCCGCGGCGATGCAGAGCCGCGTGGCGGGGGAGAGGCCCTGCAGCAGGTCGGCGAGCAGGGCGTCGTTGCGGTAGGGGGTCTCGATGAGGATCTGGCTCTGATTCAGGGTGCGGGATTGCTTCTCGAGGGCCTTGATGGCGTTGCGGCGCTCCTCGGTCTTGGCGGGAATGTAGCCGCGGAAGGCGAAGGACTGGCCGTTGAGGCCCGAGGCCATCAGGGCGAGCATCAGCGAGGAGGGTCCCGTGAGGGGCACGACCTGGATGTTGTGGCGGTGGCATAGGGCCACGAGCGCGGCGCCGGGGTCGGCCACGGCGGGAAGGCCCGCTTCGGAGAGCAGGCCGACGTCGCGGCCGTCGAACAGGGAGAGCATCGTTTCTACTTCCGCGGGCGTGGTGTGCTCGTTGAGGACGTGCAGTTCCAGTTCGTCGATGTGGCCGCGCATCCCGTATCGGGACAGGCAGCGGCGCGCCGTGCGCAGCTCTTCGACCACGAAGCACTGCAGCTTGCAGGCGCAGTCGAGTACGGCCTGCGGCAGGACCTCGGCGGGTTCGTTATCGCCCAGCGGGGTCGGGATCAGGTAGAGTTTCCCCGGATTCATTCTCGGCAGGATCTATTTCGATGACGGTTTGTGGCTTTGCCTCGGGGACGCCTTCCTCCTGGTCCCGTTTTTTCCGGGGGCTGAAGATGCTGCGGAAGAAGTCGCCGAGGGTGTTGTATTCTTTCTGGTAGCTCACACCCACGCCGTTGCGCTGCGAATAGTCGAGATAGTTGGTGAATTCGTCGGCGGAGTGCGAGAAGATGTTGAAACGGAACATGCCCTCGGGGTCGAGTTTGACCTGGATGTCGAGGTCGCCGGCGAAGTCGCCCGAGGCGCCGCCGGCGGTGTATTTACGGTTGCCGAAGGTGCCGCCCACGATGACCCGGTTCTCGAAGAGCTGGGTGGACACGGCCACGTCGAAGATGTTCTGTCCGCTGCGGGCCTCCTGGTAGCCGAAGCCCACGTCGATGGGGATGTCCAGACGCTGGAGGATGTTGTTGATCTGGCCGGACATGATATCCACCACATTGGAGAAAAGGAGGTTGGACTGGTTGATGATGCCGGAGTTCTCGCTGGGCAGGAAACTGCCGAGCAGCAGCAGGGAGACGAATTGCTTCTGGATCTTGTCCGGGGTATTGAGCGCGGTTTCGACCTGCGAACGCGTGGTCGGGTCGAGGTCGGGGATGTCGATGGAGAGGTCCAGTTTCGGGTTCCGGAGGCGGTCCGTGACGTTGAGGGCGCAGATGACGTTCCGGCGGGTGCCCGAACTCGTGCCGAGCAGGGCCTCGAGCGAGGTCCGGACGTTGTAGGTCGCGGTGATGTCGAGATCGGTGTTCATGATGTCGCCGCCGAGTTTGACCGAACTGCCCTGACTGATGCTGAAGCCCTTGGAGAGCAGGCCCGGGACCACGAACTGGTAGTTTCCTTCGTTGATGTTGTAGTCGCCGTTGAAATCGAATACGGCGCGGGAAGGACGCAGGTTGAGGTTGACGCTGCCCTGGCCGCTGAAGGAAGCGATGTTGCCAGCGGATTTGTCGATCTCCACGAAGGCCTTGAGGCCCGGCTGGATGCCGAGATGGCCGCGGATGCGGATGTCGCTGGAGGTGGCCGACTTGGTCTCCATTTCGGCGAGCATCTGCTCATAGGGATCGAGCACGCGAACCGGCTCGGTGAAGGTGAGCAGGTTGCTGGATGAACTGGAAAGGCTGCCCGACAGGGGGATGTGAATGTCGCCTTCGCCGGCCGTGTTGACATTGGCGTCGATCAGCAGCGAGGAGAAGGGACCGGTCACGGAAGCCGAGCCCGAAGCGCGTACCAGGCCGTAGAAGGGGCTCCCGGGCTTTTCGGCGGCATCGATCACCTTGAGACGGTTGAAGTCGAGGCGGCTGTCGAGATTGAAATTCTGGAGGTTGTCGTAGCGGATCGAACCCTGGATGCGGCCGGTGCCGCCGGTATCGTCGCGGATCTCCAGTTCATCCAGGAAGCAGCCGCTGGGCTCGATCCGCAGCGGGCCCTGGACGGTGTAGGGGACTCCTGTCGGGGCGATGCGCAGCAGGGCGTTTTGCAGGCGGAGATCCTCGCTCGAGGGGGACAGGCCGCCGCCGGGACCCGCCAGGCGGATCTTGCCGGAGATGCCGCCGCCCATCTCGGAGAAGATCTGGGTGAGGAACGGGGCCGCGACCGCGAGGGGTAGGTAGTCGAGGTCCGCCCGGAGGTCCAGGCTCTTGTCGGCAACGAAATAGGATCCGCTGGCGGACAGCACGTCCCGTCCGTCCAGGTGGTCGAGCAGGAAGAGGCCGAGTTCCTTGCCTTCATCGTTCCAGTTGCTCGACAGGCGGATCGAGCCGGCGTCCGCGCCGCTCAGGCGGAGCGAGTCGATCTGCAGGTCCATCAGCATACCCGGATTCTTGTCTTCGGGGGAAGAGGTCAGGTACGCCAGGCCATCCATATTGCCCTGGATGCCCAGGCGCACGGGGAGGAATTCGTCGATGAGGGCGAGGTCGAAGCGGTCCATCCGCAGGGAGAGGGTGTCGGAGACGGTCTCGGACAAGCCGCCGTCCACCAGCAGGCGCTGGTCTCCGTTGCTGAGTTGGAAATGATCGAAATGGAAGTCTTTGCCGTGCAGGACGATGTCGGATTCGCCGATGGTCCAGGTGTCGTCGCCGGTCGTGAGGAAGGATTCCTGCGGGTGTGCCCTGACCACCAGCACCCCCAGGGAGTCGCGGCTGATCCGGCCGTCGAGCTTGAGTTCGGCGTTGCCGCCGCCGCCCGAGAAGCTGTCGTATTGCAGGGCGACTCTGAGGCTGTCGTCGTCCGCCCCGACGGAGATGGCGGGGTTGTTCATCGCGAAGGTCCCGGCCCGCAACTCGGAGGAGAGCAGTTCAGCGAAGAGACCCTCGCCGAGATTGTCGAACTGGAAGTTGACATCCTTGAGGAAATTCTTGCCGTAGGCGAGGCGGTCGGAGAGGATTCCGCCGCTCAGGTCTCCGTCCTCGTCCACAACCAGGTGCAGGGAGGTGTTGTCGGCGATATAGGCACCGGGCAGCAGCAGGGACAGGATGTCACGGGTGTTGTGGAAGAGCATTCCCAGGGAATAGCGGCCCGCCTCCTCCGCCGCGGATTGTCCCGGGACCAGGGACGGTAGGTCGCGCCGGACCGTGAGGTCCTGCAGGTCGCGGATGAAAGCATCGACGGGGTGGTTTCCAGTGTAGTTGGCTTCCAGGAAGGGGGCCTCGAGATTGAATACCTGATCCTCGTCATCGATGCGGGCGCCCAGCAGGATGTCCCCGACGGGGTGCGGCCCGTTATCTTCTATGAGATTGAAATTGAGCAGGTTGGCTTCTCCTTTGAAGAAACTGCCCATCCGGGTTACGTCGGCCTGGACGTTGGTGGAGATGCGGGAGAGGGGGCTGTCGCCCTTGATGCCGAGTACGGTCAGGTCCAGCTCGGAGAGTTCGCCGTCCAGGCGGTAGCGGCTGCCGCCTTCCTGCGGCTGAAGGTCGGCCAGGGCCGTGAGCGCGAAGCGGGCGGCGGGATCCACGCTGCGCAGTTCTCCTTCGGCCGTGCCGTCTATGAGGGTACCGGAGGCCTCGATCCCGTGGAAGTCGCGGCCGAGGGCCTGCAGGCGGTCGATGCGGAGCGAATCCAGGGTGGCCTCCGGGAAACCGGGCCGGAGCACGGCACGGGCGCGGGTACGCAAGGTGACGGGACCGAGGGCGTCGGTGGCGAGGACGCGTCCGAGATCCAGGTCGCGCAGGCCCAGGCGGGCGCCGATCTCGATGGAGCGCCGCTTATCCAGCAGGTGGCGCAGATCGCCTTCGAAGTCGGCGTCACCCTTGTCCGAGGCCAGCTCTCCGCTGAATTCCAACTGGTCCAGCGGACCCCGGGCCGAGAGCTGGAGGGTCATCGGGACGTCCCGGAAGTAGCGGCTGAAATCAATGTTCGCGTGCGGGACGATCCCGGCGATGAGCGTGGACAGTTCTCCCGTCGTGGCCGTAAGGTCCTGTACGCGGGCGTCCAGCATCATCCGGTTGACGTCCGGCAGGCCGGAGCAGGAGCCGTCCACGATGGCACCGACTCCCGATCCGGCTTCGGTGAAACGGAGTTTGTCGATGCGGAAGTTGCTGATATATCCGTCCATCCGTCCGCCTTCGATATCCAGGACGGTGCTGGTCCCGCCGAAGGCCCCCGTGAAATAGGAAAGGGTCTGCAGGGCCAGGCTGGAAGGCTGCAACTCGGCATCGAGGCGCACTTCTTCGAGGAAATTCTTGAAGGCGATGGCCCAGGGATAGGTCATCTTATAGTGGTGGACCCGCACGTCCGACCAGGGGTCGAGGATGTGGATGTCCTCGACGAGGGCCTGTCCCAGGCCGACATCGCAGCTGCCGGAGAGGTCGTTGATGATGTAGCCGGATTTCTCCCGGGCGGAGAGGTGGTCGCAGAAAGCGCGCATCTTGCCACCGGAGAAGCGCATGTTGTGTCCCGTCACGTCGGCGGTGATATCCAGATCATCGAAATAGATCTGGGGGGTGTCACCGGTGGGCGGCGCCGCTTTCTGTTCGAGGAAACTGGTGAGGCAGAAGCGGACGTTCTTGACCCGCAATTTCTGAATATCGAAGACATCGGGTCCGCCGGGCTCCAGCGGACCGGTCTGGACCGGGAGGTTGAAGATGCGTCCGAGATTGGTGCCCGGCGCCTCGGGTTCGCTGACCAGGTGGAAGAAGGCATCCTCGACGGTCACGCGGCCCAGGTGCAGGCCCTCGCCTTTGAAAAGGCCGCCGAGAGAGAAGGTGGCGGTGATGAGGCGGGCTTTGAAGACGGTGTCCACCGGGGCCCAGCCGCGGCCGTGGATGTCCTTGGAATAGGGGCTTCCGTCCACGAGGGTGATGTTGCGGATCACCGCCACGCCCGAGGTCGTGATCTTTAATTCGTCATATTGGATGCGGCCGTCCATGATGGCGGCCAGCTGGTTGAGGGCGACTTTGGACAGGCGGGTCTGGACATAGGGCGTCTGGATGGCCAGCAATGCCGCCATCAGTAACACCACCAGCAGGCCGGCGATGCGCGCGAGTATATATCCAGTATTCTTGCTCATAGTTATGCAATCTACAAATATACGAAAATGCTTCGAGAATTATTGCTAAATTTGCAGGACCTAATGATCTAACAGATGGCAGACATTATTCTCGGCATCGAATCCTCCTGCGACGACACCTCGGCCGCCGTCATCCGCGATGGTTATTTGCTCTCCAACGTCATCGCCAGCCAGGATGTCCACCGCGCTTTCGGCGGGGTGGTCCCGGAGCTGGCGTCGCGCGCCCACGAGCTCAACATCGTGCCGGTGGTCAGCGAGGCCCTGACCCGCGCCGGGGTGCAGGCTGCGGATCTGACCGCCATCGCTTTCACCCGGGGGCCCGGCCTGCTGGGCTCGCTCCTGGTGGGCACTTCCTTCGCCAAGGCGATGGGCCTGGCGCTGGACATCCCGATCGTGATGGTCAACCACCTGCAGGGACACCTGCTGGCCAATTTCATCCGGCAGGAGGGCAAGCCCGTGCGCGAGCCTGCCTTCCCGTATCTGTGCCTGCTGGTCAGCGGCGGCAATTCGCAAATCGTCCGCGTGGACGATCCGCTGCATTTCGAAATCCTCGGCGCGACCATCGACGATGCGGTGGGGGAGGCCTTCGACAAGTGTTCCAAGATGCTGGGCCTGGGCTATCCCGGCGGCCCGATCATCGACCGCCTCGCACAGCAGGGCGATCCGGAGCGATTCAAGTTCACCAAGCCGCACATCGAGGGGCTGGACTACAGTTTCAGCGGGGTGAAGACTTCGCTGCTGTATTTCGTCCGCGACGAGATGGCGCGTGATCCGGAGTTCCTCGAGAAGAACAAGGAGGACCTCTGCGCGTCTTTCCAGAAGACCCTGATCGACATTCTGCTGGACAAGCTCGTCAAGGCTTCCAAGCAGACCGGCATCAAGGAGGTGACCATCGGCGGGGGCGTGTCGGCCAATAGCGGCCTGCGCAGCCGGATCGAGGCCGAAGGGCACAGACGGCGCTGGAATACCTATCTGCCGGAGTTGAAGTTCACCACCGACAATGCCGCGATGATCGCCATTGCGGGCTATTATCACTATCTTGCCGGGGAGCGTACGCCGCTGGATGTGGCGCCGGTGTCCCGGATGTCTGATTACTAATCACCTGACGATGAAGGAGTTCGAGATTGTATGTCCGTTGACGCGGGAGCCGCGGTTGCGGGAGATTGAGGCTAAGGCCGGCGGCCTGAAATGGGTGCTCAAGAAGCGCTCCATCGATGCGCGCAAGGAGCCGGTGTGGCGCTACCAGTATGAGGCTTACGATCCCGACGAGGTGTATGTTCCCTACGAGCTTCCGGAATATCTGGATGTACACGATGCCGAACCGGTGATCGTCGTGGGGGCGGGTCCCGCCGGCTTGTTCGCCGCCCTCAAGCTGCTGACCCTCGGGCTGAAGCCCGTCATCCTGGAGCGGGGCAAGAACGTCCACGAGCGGAAGTTCGATATGGCGCGCCTGTCGCGCGAGGGCGTCGTGGATCCGGATTCGAACTATTGCTATGGCGAGGGGGGCGCCGGGGCCTTTTCGGACGGCAAACTTTATACGCGTTCGTCCAAGCGGGGTGATCTGCGCGAGGTGTTGCACCAGCTGGTGAAGTTCGGCGCCTCGAAGGACATTCTCATCGATGCGCATCCGCATATCGGTTCGGATAAACTACCCGTCATCGTCGAGAACATCCGCAATTTCATCGTCGCCCACGGCGGCGAATACCACTTCAACTCCCGTGTCTTCTCCATTGCCGCCACGTCATCGGCCGAATCGGGGGGCGCCCCGGGAAACCGTGCCACCCTCGGCATCGTAAGAGGGGGGACCGCAAGCGAAGCGCAGCGGTGGGGTCCTGCAACGCAGGACGTTTCTAGGGGCGAGCCCCCGATCGGCGACGTGGCGGAGATGGTGGTGAAGACAGTGGATGGTAAAGAGTTTAAGGCGAGGCGGGTGATTCTGGCGACGGGTCATTCTGCAAGGGATATATACGAGATGCTGCAGGAGGCGGGGGGAGCGCTGGAGGCGAAGGGGTTCGCGATGGGCGTGCGTGTGGAGCATCCGCAGGAGAAAATCAACTGGTGCCAGTACCACGGACAGTGGAAACCGGGCGTCCCCGCGGCGGAATACTCTTTCGTCGAACAAGTGGACGGCCGCGGCGTCTTCTCCTTCTGCATGTGCCCCGGCGGCGTCCTCGTCCCTTCCTCCACCGAAGAACGCACGGTCGTGCTCAACGGCATGTCCAACGCCGGCCGCAGCGGCAAATTCGCCAACGCAGGGGTTGTGGTCCAGATCGAACCCGAAGACGTTCCCGGCGAGGGACCCTTCAAACTGATGGATTTCCAGCACGCGGTGGAACGCCGGATGTACGACTATGCCCAAAGCCAGGGAGCTGCCAATCCGATGGCCGCCCCGGCCCAGCGCATGGAGGATTTCTGCCTCGGCAAAATCTCCAAGACCATGCCCCCGACCTCCTACCACCCCGGCGTGGTGAGCGCCCCGCTGCACGAACTGCTGCCACCCCACGTGGCCCAGCGGCTCCAGAAGGCATTCCCGCGCGTGAAAATGCGCAACTACTACACCAACGCCGCGCTCCTGCTGGGCGTGGAATCCCGCACCTCCTCGCCCGTGCGCATCCCCCGCGACCCCGAGACGCTGGAGTATGTCTCCTGCCCGGGCATCTATCCCTGCGGGGAAGGCGCCGGCTATGCAGGGGGCATCGTCTCCAGCGCCCTCGACGGAATCAACGTCGCCGCCGCAGTGGCCAACTCATTGAAATATGTGTGATTTCTTACAGTCTTTGCTGATGGTTACGGCGCAGATGAGCCCGTATCTGCTCCTGGGTTTCCTGATAGCGGGGATCCTGCACGTGTTCGTGCCGGGACGTTTCTATTCGAAATATCTCTCGCGGGACAACAAGTTGTCCGTGTTGTATGCGGCCCTGCTGGGCATTCCGCTGCCGCTCTGCTCTTGCGGGGTGATCCCGACGGCCATCGGGCTGCGCAATGAGCGGGCTTCGAAGGGGGCGGTGGCTTCTTTCCTGATCGCCACCCCGCAGACCGGCATCGATTCCATCCTGGCCACCTTCTCCATGCTGGGCCTCGGCTTCGCGATCATCCGTCCGGCGGCGGCCCTGGTGACCGGTGTCTGCGGCGGACTGCTGGTGAATCGCTTCGTGCCGGAAGACGCCCCGTCTGCCGCTGTGGAAGGCACCTGCCGGGTGGAAAGCGGGAATAAAGTGTGGCGCGTGCTGCGCTATGCCTACTTTGAAATGATGCAGAATATCGGGCTCCGCCTGTTGATCGGCCTGCTGGTGGCGGCGCTCATCCAGGTGGTCGTCCCGGACGAATTCTTCCTGCATTTCGGCTCGAATCCGCTGCTGCAGATGCTGGTCATCCTGGCCGTCGCCATCCCGATGTATATCTGTTCCACCGGCAGCATTCCGGTCGCCGCCGCCCTGATTATGAAGGGGCTTTCGCCCGGGGCCGCGCTGGTGATGCTGATGGCGGGCCCGGCCGTCAACATGGCCTCCATCCTGGTGGTCCGGAAGGCCCTCGGTAACCGTTTCACCGTCATTTATCTGCTGGTCATCGTAGGCTTCTCCATCCTGTGCGGATTCCTGGTGAATGCCCTCGGGATCAGCATCAGTCCGATGGCCGGGGAGGCGGCCTGCCATCCTGCCGAGGCCACGATGCCCGGGATATTCAAACTGCTCTGTTCCATTGTTTTAATCCTGCTTATCCTGTTTGCCCTGTCTATGAAATTGTTCAGCAGATTCTCCAAGAAAAACCCTCCCGCCGAGACGGGAACGACCGTCTATACGGTGGAAGGGATGCATTGCAGCCACTGTGAGGCTGCGGTCGTGCGGGCCGTCGAAGCAATTCCCGGTGTGGAATCCGCCGAGGCGAGTGCCCCGGCCAAGACCCTGACGGTCAAAGGATCCGCCTCCGAAGCGGCGGTGCGGGCGGCCGTCGAAAAGGCGGGTTACAGTTTTATTCCCCGCCCGTCACAAAAGGCTTGAGGTCCTTGGCGGCGTCCTGGGCGGTGATGCGCACGCCGCCATTGTCCAGGTCAATCAGGATGTAGCGGTCGTTGCCCATCCCGAGTTCCTTCATATAGGATAACTGGCGCAGGCCGTGACGGGTCTCGATGCGCTCGAGCATGTCGTGGTGCTCCTCCTCGGTCATCGCGTAGATGATGTCCACGCAGGCCTGGTCGATGGCCAGGATGTCGAGCGAGGAGAGGATGCCCACGTCGGGGGTGACGACGGGCTCGGCGGCGAGGCCTTCGCAGTCGCAGGATACGGACATGTTGCGCATCACGTTGACGTAGGTCACCTTGTCGCCGAAATGGCTGATGGTGGCCTTGGTGGATTCGGTCATGCGCTCCATGAATTCTTCCTCCGCGATGTTCCACTGGTCGTCGGAACCCGGGGTGGTGTGGATCCAACTCTTGCCGATGCGTCCGTCGGCGCAGCCGATGCCGATGTTCTTGTTGCTGCCGCCGAAGCCGCCCTGGGTGTGGCCCTTGAAGTGGGTGAGGGTGACGAGGGCGTCGTAGTTCAGCAGGTTCTTGCCCACGGACATGGCCTTGAACCATTTGCCGCCTTCGACGGGGAGGGTGGCCACGCCGTCTTCGTCCATGATGTCCACGGGGGCGAAAGTCCAGCCGTTGACTTCGAGGGTCTTGCGGTGGAGTTCGGTGGTGTAGCGGTCGCCTTCGTAGTAGGTGTTGGTCTCGATGATGGTGGCATCAGGCAAGTCCTTTTCCAGCAGGGCCTTGACCCACTCGCGCGGGATGATGTTGGGACCGTTCTGCTCGCCGGTGTGGAGCTTCACGCCCACGCGGCCGGAGATCTTCCCGTTGACCTGCTCGTAGGCCTGGATGAGGCCCTCGGCGGAGAGATTGCGGGTGAAATAGACGATGGACTCAGCGCCGGTGCGCTGGTCATAGGGGAGGTATTTGCTCCCGTCCGGGGCCTGGGTCTGGGGGCCGCCACAGGCTGTCAGAATGCACATAAGCAACAATAGTTTTTTCTTCATAACCTTCAAAGATACACAATATTTCGTATTTTTGTGAAAACTGACGGCTCATGAAAAAGATATTCGCTTTTCTTGCGTTCCTACTGATGATTGTTTTGTGCGGGTGCCGGCCGGATCCGGCGGCGGACAGCCGGGATTTCGTGAATATCGCCGATGCGGTACCGGATGCCATCCTGGAGATCCGCTACTACAGCACCTACAATTTCGTCGGGGCCCGTATCGACGGCTATGAGCAGCCCACCGCGCTGATGACCCGGCGCGCCGCGGACAGCTTGCGCGCCGTCAGCGACGAACTGATCCGGCAGGGCTACCGCATCAAGGTGTACGACGCCTACCGTCCCCAGAAGGCCGTGGATCATTTCGTGCGCTGGGCCGCGGATATCACCGACACTACGATGAAGGGTTATTTCTATCCGGACCTTGACAAAAGCGTGCTCTTCGAGCAGGAGTACATCATGGAAAAGTCAGGCCACACCCGCGGTTCCACGGTGGACCTGACCTTGTTCGATATGACGACGGAGAAGGAGGTGGATATGGGCGGCACTTTCGACTGGTTCGGCGTGGAGTCCCATCCCGATTTTGGCGGAGACCCTTTTACCGGGGAATTCCAGGGAGATGGGGACATCACCCCCGAGCAGTTCGCCAACCGGATGATCCTCCGCGAGGCGATGCTGCGCCACGGCTTCAAGCCCATCGACAGCGAGTGGTGGCACTTCACCCTCTCGGACGAGCCCTACCCGGACACCTATTTCACCTTCCCCGTCCGGGAATTGAAACGATAAAGCGTTACTGCAGCGAGGCGACCCAAGCCTGGAGATCCGCCACGGTGGCATCCTGGGGGAATACCTTTCCGTCCTTCCAGACGAGGGCGGGGTAGGCCTCTTTGAACAGGCTGTTGGCCTGGTCCAGCGTGCTGCCGCCGGAGGTGGCGAAGAGGATGACCGTCTTGCCGGAGAAGTCGTAGCTCTCCAGGAAGGTGTTGATCTCGCGCGGCGCGGTGCCCCACCATACCGGGAATCCCACATAGATGATATCATACGAGGCGGCATCCTCCAGGTTCTTGACGATCTCCGGGCGGCAGGCCGGATCCTTCATCGCCAGGGAGCTGCGGGACTCCTGGTCGCGCCAGTCGAGGTCGGCGTCGGTGTAACGCACGGTCGGCTGGACCTCAAAGAGGGTGGCGCCCGTCGCTTCGGCGAGGGTCGTGGCCAATTGGGCGGTATTGCCGGTCGCGGAGAAATAGGCGACCAGGACCTTGTCTTTCTTCTGGGCGCATCCCGTGAGGGCGATGGCGCAAAGCATAGTCAGCATAAGAATCTTTTTCATAATTCGTTGTATTTTAGTAATTTGAGAATAATCATAGGCTAATGACGCCGCTGCCGAGCATCTCGCCGTCGGGGGCATACCAGACGGCGAACTGCCCCGGGGTGATGCTGCGCTGGGGCTTGTCGAAGAGGATGTACAGGCCGCTGCTGCGCAGCAGGAGGGTGGCGTCCTGCAGGGGCTGGCGGTAGCGGATGCGCACGCGGTAGCGGCGGTCCTCGCCGGGCTGCATCGCTTCCGCGGGACGGATCCAGTGGACCTCGTCCGGGGCGATGCGCAGGCACGAGCGGAGCAGGCCGGGGTGGTTCTCACCTTCGCCCACATAGATGATGTTGCGCTCGATGTCGGTGGCGAGCACGAAGACCGGGTTGGCGTGGCCGCCGATTCCCAGGCCCTTGCGCTGGCCGATGGTGTAGAACTGCGCGCCCTCGTGGCGCCCGATGCGCCGCGCCCAGGGATTGGGCTTGTCGCGCAACTTCTTGACATGGTGCTTGCCGGAGCGGTAAGTTTCTGTCTCGAAATGGATATCCTTGTAGTCCAGCGGGGTGGCGAGCGCCTGCAACTCCTCCTCGGAGAACGGCAGCCCGCGGGAAAGCAATTCGCTGTCGCGAAGATACTTGGCGCTGTCGGCATAATAGGGAGCGAAGACCTCGACCACGTCCCCTTCCACGCGCTGGAGCTTCTGCTGGAGGAAGACCGGCAGGTCCACCTTGCCCACGAAACAAATGCCCTGGGAGTCCTTCTTCTCGGCGGAGGGGAGGTCGGCCTCGCGGGCGATGCGCCGCACATCACTCTTGTAGAGCCCCCCGATGGGAAAGAGGGCCGCGGCGAGCTGCTCCTGGCTAAGCTGGCAGAGGAAATAGCTCTGGTCCTTGCCGGGGTCGGTGCCCTCGAGGATGCGGCAGGAGCCGTCGGGGAGGGTCTCCTTGCGGCAATAATGACCCGTGGCCACGCAGTCGGCCCCGAGCCGCCGGGCGGCCTGCAGGAAGGCGTCGAACTTGATCTCGCTGTTGCAGAGCACGTCCGGGTTGGGGGTGCGGCCCCGCGCGTATTCGTCGAACATATAATCCACCACGCGCTGCCGGTACTGCTTGCTCAAGTCAATGAAATAGAAGGGGATGCCGATTTTGCGGGCGACCATTTCGGCGACGAACCGCTCCTCCTCCCACTCGCAGTCGCCGTGCAGGGTCCCTTCTGTGTCGTGCCAGTTCTGCATGAACATCGCAAACACGTCGTAGCCCTGCTGCTTGAGCAACAGTGCCGCCACGCTGGAGTCCACGCCTCCGGAAAGTCCCACGCAGATTTTCATAAGCCATGCAAAGATAGACAATCCTCCCGGATTTTTCGTATCTTTGGGCGTAGAAGACCGATCCGATGAAGAAACTGCTGTGGATTCTCATCGCCCTGGCGGGCCTTGTCATCGCTCTGGTGGCCATCTGTGACCTCCGGATCCGCCACTATGCCGCCCCGCATCTCTACGAGCAGCTCTCCGAGGTGCCGCACCGCCACGCCGCGTTGCTGCTGGGCACCTCTTCGAACCTGCGGGACGGCCGTCCCAACCTGTTTTTCCGCTACCGCATCGACGCCGCGACCGCACTGCTGCACGCCGGGAAGATTGATAAGATCCTGGTCAGCGGCGATAATCGCCACGCCTCCTACAACGAGCCCCAGATGATGCGCCGGGCCTTGCTGAGCCGCGGCGTGCCCGATTCGCTGATCGTGCTGGACTACGCCGGATTCCGGACCCTGGATTCCGTCGTGCGGGCCAAAGAAGTGTTCGGCCAGTCCTCTTTCATCGTGGTGAGCCAGCGCTTTCACAACGAGCGGGCGGTCTTCCTCGCCGGCAAGCACGGCATCGATGCCATCGGCTTCAATGCCGCCGACGTGCGTTCCCTGTCCGGGCTCAAGACGCGCCTGCGGGAGCGGCTGGCGCGCGTCAAGGTCTTCGTGGACCTGGCGACGCACCGCGGCCCCCATTTTCTGGGCGAACGGGTGGATATGTGACATGATTTGAAGAAATTAATCACACCCATATATGATAAACCAGGAGATCCACATTACTTACGAGGAATACCATTCGCTGGGTGAACTGAATCCCGGGGACCAGGAACTCGTGACCGAAGCCATCCAGGCGATGCAGGGCGCTTATGCGCCGTATTCTCATTTCCACGTCGGGGCGGCCGTCCGGATGTCGAACGGCCAGATCGTCCGGGGTGCCAACCAGGAGAACGCCGCCTTCCCTTCGGGCATCTGCGCCGAGCGGACGGCGATGTTCGCCGCCGGATCCCGTTTCCCCGACAAGGACATGCTCAGCATCGCAATCGCCGGCGGTGTGCTGGGCCGGCTGGGACGCTATCCGGCTACTCCCTGCGGGGCCTGCCGCCAGGTGATGGCCCAGTACCAGGCCAAGTCCGGCAAGCCGATGTCCATCCTGATGGTCGCCGAGGATAAGATACTCAAATTTGAAAAAGTCGATGACATTCTCCCGCTGATATTCAAAAGTATTTGATTTTTTTGTACATTTGCAACGGGAAAGTCGTACACGACCAGCTCCCTCTGAATTCCCCCAGGGCCGGAAGGCAGCAAGGGTAGGAGGTCGTAGCGGTGCGATGTGCTAAGCTTTCCCTTTTTTTGTTTCCAGCATATGAAAAGAGCCATTCTGATCCTTGTCGCGGCGGCCGCCCTGGCCGCCTGCCAGAGCGCCCCGAAGACGGGCTATCCAATCGGCCAGGTGCCGTTCACCGATGTCAAAGTGTCCGACTCCTTCTGGGGGCAGCGTCTGCAGGCCAGCCGCGAGGTGACCATCCCGCTGGCCTTCAGCAAGTGCGAAGAGACGGGCCGCTACCAGAATTTCGTGCGGGCCGCCCATCCGGACTCGACCTATCGCGTCCGCGGCTATTCTTTTGACGACACCGATGTCTACAAGACCATCGAAGGGGCCAGCTACCTGCTCCAGACCTATCCCGATCCCAAGCTTGAGGCTTACATCGACAGCGTGCTGGTCATCGTGGCGGCGGCCCAGGAGCCGGATGGCTATCTGAACACCGCCCGTACGATGAATCCCTGGCATCCGCATAATTGGATGGGCAAGGAACGCTGGTCGCAGGTGGAGGAACTCAGCCACGAGTTCTACAACCTCGGCCACATGGTCGAGGGCGCCGTGGCCCACTACCAGGCCACGGGCAAACGCAATTTCCTGGACATCGCCATCAAGTATGCCGATTGCGTCTGCGCCGCCATCGGTGACGGCGAAGGCCAGGTGGCCCGCGTTCCCGGACACCAGATTGCCGAGATGGCCCTGGCGAAGCTCTCGCTCGTGACGGGTGACCGCAAATACCTCGACCAGGCCAAATACTTCCTCGACAAGCGTGGCTATACGGCGCACCGCGATCCCTACAACCAGTCCCATCTGCCCATCCTGGAGCAGGATGAGGCCGTGGGCCACGCCGTCCGCGCGGAGTATATGTATTCCGGCATCGCGGATGTGGCGGCCCTGACGGGGGACCAGGCATACATCGATGCCATCGACCGCATCTGGGAGAACATCGTCTCCAAGAAGCTCTACATCACCGGCGGCGTGGGCGCCCGCCACGGCGGCGAGGCCTTCGGCGACAATTACGAACTGCCCAACCTGAGCGCCTACTGCGAGACCTGCGCGGCCATCGGCAATGTCTATACGAATTACCGGATGTTCCTGCTGCACGGCGATGCCAAGTACATCGACGTCCTGGAGCGGACCCTCTACAACGGCGTGCTCTCCGGCGTGTCGCTGGACGGCGGCACCTTCTTCTATCCCAACCCGCTGGAATCCGACGGACGCCACCACCGCGAGCCCTGGTTCGGCTGCGCCTGCTGCCCGTCCAACATCTGCCGCTTCATCCCTTCGGTGCCGGGCTATGTCTATGCCGCCAAGGGCAAGGATCTGTATGTCAACCTCTACCTCTCCAATACGATGACCCACAAGCTGGAGGGCCGGGACGTCACCCTGACCCAGGATACTTCCTATCCTTGGGACGGCGCCGTGGCCCTTACGGTGGATGCCAACAAGGCCGGGACCTTCACCCTGCGCCTGCGCATTCCGGGCTGGGTGCGGGGCGAGGTGGTCCCGAGCGACCTTTACACCTATGCTGACGGCCGGCAGACGGCCTACAGCGTCTGTGTCAACGGCGAGGAAGTCTTCGGCGAGCTGGAGAATGGTTATTTCTGCATTACGCGTGACTGGAAGGCGGGCGACCGGGTGGAACTGAGCCTGGATATGCAACCGCGTTTCGTTCGTGCCCACGAGGCCGTTGAGGCCGATCGCGGCCGTCTGGCCGTGGAGCGCGGTCCGCTGGTGTACTGCGCCGAGTGGCCGGATAACGCTGGCGACGTGCTGGAGGCGAGTGTCTCCGCCGCCGACGTCCTTACCGCGGAGGCCTGTCCGGAGCTGCTGGGCGGCATCAAGGTGATCAAGGACGGCGATCTGACGCTTATCCCGTATTATGCCTGGTGCCATCGCGGTCCGGGTCATATGGAAGTCTGGATGAAGGAGCGGTAGCAGATGCGGTCGGATGTGGTCGTGATCGGCGGGGGAGCGTCGGGGTTGATGGCGGCTTATTTTGCCGCGTGGACGCTCGTGGACGCGGGGGTGGATGCGCAGGTGACGGTGCTCGAGAAGATGCCGCGGCCGGCGCGCAAGGTGATGATCACGGGGAAGGGGCGTTGCAATTTTACGAATCTCAAGGATTGGAATGCCTTTTCGGCGCACGTGCGTTCGAAGCCGAATTTTGTCAAGTCGGCGTTCTATCATTTGTCTTCGGAGGCGCTTCTGGCGTGGTTCGAGGGCTTCGGGATGCCGACTGTCGTGGAGCGTGGCGACCGGGCCTTCCCGGCGTCCTACCACGCCTCCGACGTCGTCGACACCCTCGTCCGCGCCTGCCACGCCTACGGCGTCAAAATCGAAACCGAAGCCGAAGTCTCCGACATCTCCCTGTCTCCGGTCGGCAGCGCCCCCCAGAAAACGTCCTTCGGACCCCACCGCAGCGCTTCGCTTGCGGTCCCCCCTCTTACGATGCCGAGGGTGGGGCCCCCGGAAAAACATGTTTTTACGGGGTACCCCAGGGTGGCACGGTTTTCTGGGGGGCCTGCCGACCAGGATCCAGAATGTTTTACGGTAACTTTGGTCGATGGGAGGGAGTGGCAGTGCCGGCGGGTGATTGTGGCGACGGGCGGGCTGAGCTATCCGACCACCGGGTCGACCGGCGACGGCCTGCGCTGGGCCGCCGCGCTCGGCCACAAAATGGTACCGACTTTCCCTTCGCTTACGGCCTTGGTGCCGAAAGGCTATAAGGTCCAGGAAGATAAGGATTTACATATTGACCGCAGCACGCCGCTCTCTGAACTCGGAGCGAAACTCTGCGGCGTAAGCCTGAAGAATATCCAGCTCTCGCTGCAGATCGAAGGCACCGAGACCGACAGCGAATTCGGCGACGTGGACTTCACCGACGGCGGCCTGGAAGGCCCGGTCGGCTTCCAGCTCAGCCGCAAAGCCGTCAAAGCCCTGGTGAACGGCTCACGCGTGAGCCTGCTGCTCGACCTCAAGCCGGGCGTGGACCTCACGGAACTGACCGTCCGCATCAAGCAGCTTTGGTCGGAAATAGACAAGGACCCGCGCTCGCGCGGTGTCCGGGAGAAAGAGCGCTGCCGCATCCTGCTCGGCAAACTGATGCCGCGCGAACTCATCCCCGGCTTCACCGCCATGCATCCCGAAATCATCACCCTGGAGCGCCGCAGCCGCACCGAGACGAAGGTCTGGGTCAACCTGGTCAGCATCGCCAAGGCGTTGAAAGCCTGGCAGTTCGATATCGCCGGATACGTCGGTTACGAACGCGCGGTGGTCACCGCCGGCGGCGTCAGCACCGACGACTTCGTCGCCAAGACGATGGAATCCCGGCTTGTCCCGGGCCTCTATCTCTGCGGGGAGGTGCTGGATATCGACGCCGACACCGGCGGCTACAACCTCCAGCTCGCTTTCTCGACCGGCGCACTGGCCGGAGAAAACGCAGCCCGCTCCCTGCTGAAATAAAGCGATTATCAGCCTATGTTCGGAAATATCTTGATGGTCTTGTTCTTCCTCGCCGCGCCCGCGGCTGTTCTCTGGCTGTGCGGGCGGGTAAAGGTGCTGGGCAAGATCGGCCCCGTGCTGATCCTCTACCTGACCGGCATCCTCGTCGGTAATCTTTTCCATCCTCCGGGAATGGCGCAGATCCAGGATCTGCTGTCCAGCGCGATGGTCCCCCTGGCCATCCCGCTGATGCTGTTCGCCTGCACCTTCCGCCGGAGCGAAACCCGCAGCCAGCTGCTCGCCCTGCTGACCGGCCTGCTGGCCGTGACCGTGGCCGTCGTGGCCGGGTATTTCCTGTTCGGAAAGCAGATTGAGGACGGCGCGAAAGTGGGCGGGATGCTGACGGGGGTCTATACCGGCGGGACGATCAACCTCGCTTCGCTCAAGGAGATGCTGGGGGTGGGGGAGGAAACGTTCATCCTGCTGAATTCCTTCGATATGGCGGTGAGTTTCGTGTACCTGGCCTTCCTGCTTTCTTTCGGCATCCGCCTGTTCCGGCGCTGGCTGCCCCGGGAGACCGGGGGCTCGGATGAGCTCGTGGCGGAAGCCGGGCAGCAGCCGGTGCATCTTTACCGGGTGCTCCTCACTCGCTCCGGGCTGAAGGATGCGGGGGTGCTGCTGGGCGTGGATGCGCTCATTATCGGGGTTTCGGCCGGGCTGGGCCTGCTGGCGGGAGACGGGGCCTTCATGACCGTGCTGATCCTCTGCCTGACGACCCTGGGCATTGCCGCTTCCTTCTGGAAACCGGTCCGGCAGCGCGGCCAGCTGGGCTACGAGATCGGGATGTATTTCATCTATATTTTCTCCGTGGTGGTGGCTTCGATGGCGGATTTCCGTACGCTCAGCCTCTCGGGCAGCGTGCGGATGCTGGGCTATCTGAGCTTCGTGATTTTCGGCTCGCTCCTGCTGCAGGTGCTGCTTGCGCGGCTGTTGAAGATCGACGCGGACACGATGACGGTCAGTTCGGTGGCCTACATCTGTTCGCCGCCCTTCGTGCCGATGATGGCCGCAGCGATGAAGAACCGCCGGGTACTCGCGGCCGGCCTGGCCGTCGGCGTGGTGGGCTATGCCGCAGGCAATTACCTCGGCTACCTCATGTCCCTCCTCTTGGGCCTCTTCTAATTGACAAAGACGGCTGCGGTTTTTTTCCGCAGCCGTCTTTGTATCCGGGTCCGGGTGGCTACAACTGGTTGTAGTTGGGGGAGAAGGTGTCGCCCTGGGCGGGGTTGCCGGTGCGGAAACCCTTCATCAGCCAGCGGGAGCGCTGGTCGGAGGTGCCGTGGTTGAAGGTCTCCGGCGTGGCGTAGCCGCGGGCCTTTTTCTGCAGGTAGTCGTCGCCGATCTTGGCGGCCACGGCCAGGCCCTCCTCGATGTCGCCGTCCTCCAGGGAATTGTACATCTTGTTGTCGTGGTGCGCCCACACCCCGGCGTAGAAGTCGGCCTGGAGTTCGAGCCGGACGCTGATCTGGTTGCTCTGGGCCTCGCTGACGCGGGACATCTGCTGGTGGGCCTGCTGGAGCGTCCCGAGCAGATACTGCACGTGGTGTCCGACCTCGTGGGCGATGACGTAGGCATAGGCGAAATCGCCGTCCGCGCCGATCTGCTGCTTCATCGTGGTGAAGAAGGAAAGGTCGATATAGACGGTCTGGTCCGCACTGTTGTAGAACGGGCCCATCTGGGCGGAAGCGGTGCCGCTGCCGGTCTGCACATAGTCATTGTAGAGGACGAGCTTCGGGGGAATGTACTGGCGGCCGTTCTGGGCGAAAATCTTCGTCCACACATCCTCCGTGCCGGCCAGGATCTGCTTGGAGAACACGGCGAGTTCTTCCTCCTCGGCGGTTGGGGTACGGCCGCTGGGGCTGAGTATTTCGGTGCCGCTCATCCCGCCGACCTGCTGCAGGACTTCGATGGGATTGCCGCCCATCAGCAGCGAAATCAAACCGATGATGATCAAGCCTCCCAGGCCGATCCCGCCGGCGACGGCGCCGCCGGACACACCGCGCCGATCGTCGACGTTGGTGCTTTCTCTTCTTCCTTCGAGTTTCATGGTATTCGGGTTCTGAATCGCACAAAGATAGTAATAAAATACAAAAATCGCTATCTTTGCATTTATGGAAAACTCCCAGATCATCGCCCTCATCAAGCGGGAAGTCGTACCCGCCGTCGGCTGCACCGAGCCGGCCGCCGTCGCGCTCTGTACCGCCTATGCCACCGAAGCGCTCGGCGCCCGCCCGGAGCGCATCGATGTCCATCTCAGTGCCAATATGCTCAAGAACGCGATGGGCGTCGGAATCCCCGGCACGGGGATGACCGGCCTGCCGATTGCCGTGGCGCTCGGCGCCCTGGTCGGCAAGAGCGAGAACCAGCTAGAGCTGCTCAAAGATTGCACCCCGGAAGCCGTCCGGGAAGCAAAGGCCTATCTGGAGGACGGGCGCATCCGGATCGACCTCACCAGCGAGAGCGAGGAGGTCCTCTATATCGATGTGAACTGCTTCGCCGGCGGGCGCTCATCCCGAGCCATCATCGCCCGCGAGCACACCCGCCTGGTGTATCTCGAGGGGCCCTGCGCCACGCCGCTGGACCTGCGGGGCGAACTGGGGAAGCCGGGGGAGGCGGCCGAAGAGAACGACCTGACCCTGCGCCGCGTGTATGAGTTCGCCACCACGGCGCCGCTCTCCGATCTCGAGTTCATCAACGAGTCCCGCCGGCTCAACGAGGCCGCGGCCGAGGAGGCCCTGCGGGGCAACTACGGGCACCAGCTCGGCAAGATCCTTTCCCGGCCCTTGGGCAAGGGAATCATGGGCGAGTCGATCTTCAGCCACATCATCAGCGCCACGTCCTGCGCCTGCGACGCGCGAATGGCCGGGGCGATGATCCCGGTGATGAGCAATTCCGGATCCGGCAACCAGGGCATCGCCGCGACGCTTCCCGTGGTGGTCTTCGCCCGGGAGAACCACAACACCGAGGAAGAACTCACCCGCGCCCTGATCCTGAGCCATCTGACGGCCATCTACATTAAGCAGAGCCTGGGGCGGCTGAGTTGCCTGTGCGGCTGCGTGGTGGCCTCGACCGGCAGCAGCTGCGGCATCACCTGGCTGATGGGCGGCGGCTTCGAACAGGTCTGCGCCAGTGTCAAGAATATGATCGCGAATCTCGCAGGAATGGTCTGCGACGGGGCCAAGCCCAGTTGTGCGCTCAAGGTCAGCAGCGGCGTGTCGACGGCCGTGCTCAGCGCACTGCTGGCCGTCCAGGGGCAATCCGTGTCCTGCGTGGAGGGCCTGATCGAGGACGATGTGGACCGTTGTATCCACAATCTGACGCGCCTGGGTTCCGTCGGCATGCAGGAGACGGACAAGATGGTCCTGGACATCATGACGCACAAGAAAAATCGGGAGAACCTTTAGGAGATATCAAAAAAATAACTACCTTTGCAATCCCATTGCCACTTTAGCTCAGTCGGTAGAGCAGCGCATTCGTAACGCGCAGGTCAACAGTTCAAGTCTGTTAAGTGGCTCGAAAAAGCCCGGCTGAAAATCAGCCGGGCTTTTTTCATTAAAACAATCTTCCATTCCATTTCGCGGCGAGGCGCTCGCGCTTGAATTGCTCTTCGAGCTTGGCGAACTGGGCCTTGGTGTCCAGGGTGAAACTGCCTTGCTGGATCCAGGCGAAGTAGGAAGGGTCGGAGTTGAAGACGGCGCGGGCGGTCTTGCCTTTGTGCTTGCCGAAGTTGATCAGGATCTCGCCCTTGTCATCCTGGATGAGGTGCCCGGAGAAATCCACATACTTCTTGCCGACGAAGGCGGACAGGGCGGCGACATCGTTCTTGAGCACCTGCTCGCGGTAGGGTTCGGGCTCCCGGTAGCGGTCCAGCTGGGCCTTGAGCACCTCGTAGGTGGCCAGGGTGTCGGCCTCGGCGCTGTGGGCGTTCGGGAAATCCTCCCCGCCGCAATAGAAGCGGTAGGCGGCCCGGAGGTTGCGCGGCTCCATCGCGTGGTAGATGTTCTGCACGTCCACCATCAGCGGACTGTGCAGGTCCACGTGGAGATCCTTCCCGGCAAGTTTGGCCCGCTCGAACTCCTCTGCGAGCATCGGCAGGTCGAACTTGGCGGAATTGAAACCCGCCAGATCGCTGTCCCGCAGCCAGTCGGCCACTTCGTCCGCCACTTCGAAGAAAGTGGGGCATTCCGTGAGCATTTCGTCCGTGATGCCGTTGACCTTGGAGGCGTCCGGATTCATCGGTCGCTGGCATCCCCGCTCGTAGTCCCAGGGCTTGATGCGCCAGGTCCGCGTGCGGTGCGTACCATCCGGGAATACCTTGACGAAACTCAATTCTACGATCGAATCGGCAGGGATATTGAGGCCGGTGCTCTCGATATCGAAGAAGAGCAGCGGCCGGGTGAGCTGCAGTTGCATGGCAGGACGCTTAGGAAACCATGATCGGCATCAGGATGCCGCAGATCTTCTCGCTCTCTTCCTCCTCTTCGGCAGGGACGATCAGCGCGGCACGGCGCGGATCGGCGAACTTCAGCACCACGGTCCCGCAGGACATGTTGGAGAGGATCTCGATCAGGAAGGAAGACTTGAAACCGATGGCGAGCTCGACTCCGTTGTAGTCGCACGGGAGCTTCTCGTAGGCGGCGAGGGCGAAGTTGAGGTCCTGGGCGGTGATTTCGATCTGCCCGGGCTTGAGGTCGAACTTGATGTGGTTTGAGGCCTTGTTGGCGCACACGGCCACGCGGCGCACCGTATTGAGGAGTTGCGCGCGGTCGATACGCAGGGTGTTGGCGTTGTTCTGCGGGATGACCTTGCGGTACTCCGGGAACTTGCTCACGATCAGCCGGCAGACCATCATCGTCTCGCCGACGGTGAAGACGACGGTGCTGGAGTCGAAAGCGATCTTGATGGGCTCGTCGTCTTTGTCGATGATGGACTTGAGCACGCCGGCGGGCTTCTTGTGCAGGATGAAGGAGCACTTCTCCGGGACCTGGAACGCACGGGTCGTGTAGCAGATCAGCTTGTGAGAATCGGAAGCCACGAGGGTGGTGCTCTCCGTATCCATATCGAAGAAGATACCGTTCATCGCCGGACGCATCTCATCATCAGCGGTCGCGTAGATCGTGCTGCTGATACCCTCGGCCAGCACGGCGGCGTCCACCGAGGCGGTCAGCGCATCGCTGCCCGCGCCCTTGATCTCGGGGAAATCGGCGGCGGGGAAGTAGGGCAGGGAGGAATTGCCGTTGCTCCAGATGCACTCGAAGGAGCCTTCGCCGGCAGTCTTGATGGTGATGGGCTGGTCGGGGAGCGCCTTGAGCAGGTCGATCATCTGGCGGGCCGGCACGGCGATGCTTCCCTCGTCCACGACACTGTCCGTGACCACCACGGTGCGGAGCGTGAGCTCCTGGTCGGAGGCGGTGATCTCCAACTGTCCATCCTTCAGGACGAAGAGGAAATTCTCCAGGATCTGGAGGGTGGTTTTGGCGGGTATCGCCTTGGAAACATCGAGCACGCCCTTCAGCAGGCCGGCGCTAGAAACGTTGAATTCCATATCGATCGTTATTAGTTATTCTAAAAGTTCATTCTCGCAAAATTAACAAAATATCTCGGATTTTGGCATATATTTTGACTTTTTGATGCCCGGACAAATTTTAAAAAACGATATTATGAAGAAAGGTCTAATTACCGTATTGCTTTCCGTGCTCCTGAGCGGTCTGACCGCTTATGCCATCGTGAAATCAACTGCTCCGGACCCCGTCGAGCCCGGGCAGATCGAATATTCTTCCGACGGACAGACCGTCAGGACTGTCAATTTGTCACTGTCGGACTATCCCGACTTCACCTATGCCGCCGAGACTGCCGTCCAGGCGGTCGTCTATGTGAAGGTGACCATCGCGGCCCGCCAGTCCAACGCCCCTTCGCAAATGGATGATTTCTTCCGTTACTTCTTCGGCGAAGATCCCTTCGGCGGCGGCGGACGCGGCTATCGCGGACAGGGCCAGGCCCCTGAGCGCCAGGGCAGCGGTTCCGGCGTGATCATCCGCCAGGACGGCTACATCGTCACGAACAACCACGTGGTCGAGAACGCCAGCAAAATCGAGGTGACCCTGAATAACAACAAGACCTACGAGGCCACCGTGATCGGCACCGACCCGGCCACCGACGTCGCCTTGATCAAGATCGACGCCACCGGCCTGCCCGTGCTGCAGATTGCCGACTCCGACAAGCTCCGCCTCGGGGAATGGGTACTCGCCATCGGCAGCCCGCTGGGCGAGGAACTCCGTTCCACCATCACCGCCGGCATCGTGAGCGCCAAGGGCCGCTCGATGCCCAACTACAACGGTGAGTTCAAAATCGAATCTTTCATCCAGACCGACGCGGCCGTCAATCCGGGCAACTCCGGCGGCGCCCTCGTCAATAAGCAGGGAGAGCTGGTGGGCATCAACACCGCCATCGTCTCCACGACCGGCTCCTTTGCCGGCTACTCCTTCGCCGTTCCGTCCAACATCGTCAAGAAAGTCGTCTCCGACCTGATCGACTTCGGCTCTGTCAAGCGTGCCATGCTCGGTATCTCGGGTACCTCCGTCGATGACAGGGTGGCCAAGGAATACAAACTCAATGTCTCCGAAGGCGCCTATGTCGCCGAGGTGGTCAAGGGCGGCGCCGCCGACAAGGCCGGCATCAAGGCCTCCGACGTGATCATCGAGGTGGACGGCACCAAGATCGGCTCGATGTCGGATCTGCAGGCCAAGGTCAACAGTTTCCATCCCGGCGACAAGGCCAGCGTCAAGGTGCTCCGCGACGGCAAGTCGATGGATTTCGCAGTGGAGTTCACCGACGGCAATGTCAAGGACGGTACGGTCAGCAGCGACGGCACGGTGGCCTTCTACGGCGCTCAGTTGAAAGCGACCGACAACGGTGTGCTGATCGTCTCTGCCGGCAACGGCAAACTGGCCCGCGCAGGTGGCGAGGACGGCTTCGTGATCCGCTTCGTCAACGACCAGAAGGTGACCAAGCCCCAGGATGTGATCGACATCGCCAAGAAGAGCAAGCGCTCCATCTTCATCGAAGGTGTGACCGCCAGCGGCCGTCCCGGCTACTTCGGCTTCGGCAAAGATGAATAAAATGTCATTCTGAGCGAAGCGAAGAATCTGTAGAAAACTTTCGGAAAAAATCCCGCGCAAGTGTGAAACTTACGCGGGATTGTTCCGTATAAATGGGTGGACGAATCTCTATTTTAACCGTTTTTTCGCATATGAGACAGCTCAAAATCACCAAATCCATCACCAACCGCGAGAGTGCTTCGCTGGACAAATACCTCCAGGAAATCGGTCGCGAGGAGCTGGTGTCCCCGGAAGAAGAAGTCGAACTCGCCCAGCGCATCCGCAAGGGCGACCAGGAGGCGCTGGAGAAGCTTACCCGCGCCAACCTGCGCTTCGTCGTGTCCGTGGCCAAACAATACCAGAACCAGGGCCTGAGCCTGCCCGATCTGATCAACGAAGGCAACCTCGGCCTGATCAAGGCCGCCGAGAAGTTCGACGAGACCCGTGGCTTCAAATTCATCTCCTACGCCGTGTGGTGGATCCGCCAGAGCATCCTCCAGGCCCTCGCCGAGCAGAGCCGCATCGTGCGCCTGCCGCTCAACCAGGTGGGCTCCCTGAACAAGATCAACAAGGCCCTCGGCAAATTCGAGCAAGAGAACGAGCGCCAGCCTTCCACCGACGAGCTCGCCGATATGATCGATATCCCCAAGGACAAGATCGCCGACACCCTGCGCGTGTCCGGCCGCCACGTCAGCGTGGATGCCCCTTTCGTGGAGGGCGAGGACAACAGCCTGCTGGACGTGCTGCCCAACGACGACTCCCCGAGCGCCGACAAGGGCCTCACCAACGAATCCCTCAGCACGGAGATCGAGCGTGCCCTGCAGATCCTCACCCCGCGCGAGCGTGAGATTATCAAAAGTTTCTTCGGCATCGGCTGCCAGGAGATGACTCTCGAGGAGATCGGCGAGCGGCTCGACCTCACGCGTGAGCGTGTACGCCAGATCAAAGAGAAGGCCATCCGCAAGCTCAAGAAACCTTCCGCCAGCAAACTTCTCAAGACCTACCTCGGCTGATGACCCCGGAGCAATTCCTCGCCGCGAAGGCCTCAGAGGCCATCAAAGCCGTCTACGGAGCCGATGTGGCCCCGGACACCCTGCAGGTCCAGGTGACCCGCAAGGAATTCGAGGGAGACTTCACCCTGGTCGTCTTCCCGCTGCTGCGCATCACGCGCCAGAGCCCGGATGCCACCGGCACCGCCCTGGGAGGCTGGCTGGTGGAGCACTGCCCCGAGGTGAGCGCCTTCAATTCCGTCAAGGGCTTCCTCAACCTCTGCTTGTCGAACCTTTACTGGCGCGAGAGCCTCGCCGCCATCGCCGCTGACCCTGCCTACGGGCAGCTGCCCGCCACGGGCCGCCGCGTGATGGTCGAGTTCTCCTCGCCCAACACCAACAAGCCCCTCCACCTGGGCCACATCCGCAACAACCTGCTCGGCTCGTCGGTCTCCGACCTGCTCAAGGCCGCCGGCGACGAGGTGATCAAGGTCACCCTCGTCAACGACCGCGGCGTGCACATCTGCAAGTCGATGTACGCCTGGGAGCAGCGTTTCGGCGGCGCCACGCCCGAGACCACCGGCAAGAAGGGCGACCACTTCGTGGGCGACTGCTACGTGGAGTTCGCCAAGATGGAGAAGGAGGACCCGTCCGTGATGGAGAAGGTCCACGAGATGCTCGTGAAATGGGAAGAAGGCGATCCCGCCGTCCGCGCTCTCTGGGAGATGATGAACGGCTGGGTGTTCGACGGCTTCGAGCAGACCTACAAGGCCCTCGGCATCAGCTTCGACCGCACCTATTACGAGCACGAGACCTACCTCCTCGGCAAGGAACTGGTGCAGCGGGGCCTGGAGATGGGCGTTTTCGTCAAGGATCCCGACGGATCGGTGTGGTGCGACCTGACCGCCGACGGGCTGGACCGCAAACTGCTGCTCCGCTCCGACGGCACCTCTGTTTACATTACCCAGGATCTTGGCACGGCCGAGCGCCGTTTCAGCGAGTTCAAGCTGGATTCCCACATCTACGTGGTGGGCGATGAGCAGAACTATCACTTCCAGGTCCTCAAGCTCATCCTGGGCAAGCTCGGCTTCGACTGGGCGGACCAGATCTTCCACCTGTCCTACGGGATGGTGGAGCTCCCCGAGGGCAAGATGAAGTCCCGCGAAGGCACAGTCGTGGACGCCGACGACCTGATCGAGAAGATGTACGAGGAAGCCAAGGCGACCTCCGAGGAGAGCGGCAAGCTCGAGGGCATCAGCGAGGAGGAGAAGGCGCGGCTCTACCACCAGATCGGTCTGGGCGCGCTCAAGTATTTCATCCTCAAGGTGGATCCCAAGAAGAAGATGCTCTTCAATCCCAAGGAGTCCATCGATTTCAACGGCAATACCGGTCCCTTCATCCAATACACCCACGCCCGCATCTGCTCGATCCTGCGCAAGGCGGCGGAGCAGCAGTTGGAGGCTGCGCTCAACCCGGCGGTGGAGCTCAGCGGGAAGGAGGTGCGCCTCGTGAAGATCCTGGGGGCCTATCCGCAGAAGGTGGCCGAGGCCGCCGGCGCCCTGTCTCCCGCCATCATCGCCAACTACTGTTATGACCTGGCGAAGGAGTTCAACCAGTATTACCACGAAACCCCGATCCTCAAGGAACCGGACCCGGAGGTGCTCAAGATGCGCCTGGAGCTGATCTCCACGCTCGCCGGGGTCCTGCGCCGGGGGATGAAGATCCTGGGCATTGACTTACCGGACAGAATGTAGCATTCCGACTTCCGTCAAGGAGGTCGAGGCGCTGGGCTGGGATTGGATCGACGTCATCTTTTTTACCGGAGACGCGTTCGTAGACCATCCCAGTTTCGGTACGGCCTGTATTGCGCGCTATCTGGAGAAAGCGGGGTATCGCGTGGCGGTCGTGCCGCAGCCGAACTGGCGCGACGATCTGCGGGATTTCCGCAAGCTCGGCGCGCCGCGGCTTTATTTTGCGGTCAATGCCGGGGCGATGGATTCGATGGTCAATCATTATACGGCCGCGAAGCGTCTGCGCCACGATGATGCTTATACGCCCGAGGGGCGTGCGGGGGCCCGGCCGGATCGGGCCGTGACCGTCTATACGCATATTCTCAAGGAGCTTTGGCCGGAGGTGCCGGTGGTGATCGGCGGGGTCGAGGCTTCCCTGCGGCGGCTGACGCACTATGACTATTGGGACGACCGGCTGATGCCCTCTATCCTCGTGGACAGCGGGGCCGACTGGCTCTGCTACGGTATGGGCGAGCGCCCCATGCTCGAGCTCACCCGCGCCATCGAATCCGGCCGCAATCGCCGCCAGATCGAGCAAATTCCGCAGCTTGCTTTTTTCCGTCGCGGCAAAGTTGGCTCCGGTGCAGCGAAGCTTTTGGTACTGCATTCGTATGAAGCGTGTTGTAAGAGTAAGCGGGCGTTTGCGGAGAATTTCCATGAGATTGAGATTCAGGCGAATATGCTTCACGCGCAGACGATCATCGAGCCGGTGGGGGAGGGCTATGTGCAGGTGAATCCGCCGTATCCGCCCGCGACCACCGAAGAGATGGACGCCTGCTGGGACCTGCCCTTCACCAAACTCCCGCACCCTCGCTACAAAGACAAACGCATCCCCGCCTACGACATGATCAAAGACTCGATCATCACCCACCGGGGCTGCTTCGGCGGCTGCAACTTCTGCACGATCGCCGCCCACCAGGGCAAATTCATCCAGTCGCGCAGCGAAGAATCCATCCTCGACGAAGTGCGACGCCTCGTCGCGATGCCCTCCTTCCGCGGCAACATATCCGACCTCGGCGCCCCTACGGCCAACATGTACGGCATGCACGGCCGGAATCAGGAAATCTGTGCCAAATGCCGCCGCCAGTCCTGCCTCTTCCCGGCCCCCTGCCCGAATCTCGACCGCTCCCACGCACGCGTACTCAAGCTCTACCGCGACGTGGATGCCATCAAGGGCGTGCGCCACTCTTACATCGGCAGCGGCGTACGCTACGACCTCTTCCTCGACGAGAAAGGCTTCGTGGACGAGACCGGCAAGCCCTACCTGCGCGAACTGATGCTCAAGCACACCTCCGGCCGCCTCAAGGTCGCTCCGGAGCACACCGAAGACAAGGTCCTGCAATATATGGCCAAGCCCTCTTTCCGTCTCTTCGAGCGGCTCCGGCGCGAATTCGATGCGATCAACCGCGAGAACGGCACCCACACCGAACTGGTGCCCTATTTCATCTCCTCGCACCCCGGCTGCACCCTCGATGACATGCGCCGTCTGGCGGCAAATCCCTGCCTCAAAGGCATATGGATGGAGCAAGTCCAGGACTTCATGCCCACCCCGATGACCACCTCCTCGGTGATGTTCTGGACGGGCATCGATCCCCGCACGATGAAACCCGTGTTCGTGGAGCGAGATTCTTCGAAAAAAAAGGCGCAGAAAGCACTTTTTTTTAAGAAAAAGTAACTATACTTGCACGTCCAATTACTAAAACCTATGGCACAAGACAACAGAAAACGTCACATCGTCAGCTACGAGAATATGTCCCCCGAACTCGCAGCGGCATTTGCTGAGAAATATCCGAAAGGCTTCAGCGACTATCTCCCCGACCTGAATAAGTATACCAAGCCGGACGGTACCCCGTTCTATGCTGTGATGGTTGAGATCCCCGGCGCCATCTATCTGGTCAAGATCAAGGTCCAGATAGACAACCTGGACGACATCGAGCGCTGGCTCGAGGGCGAAGAGGAAGCCGAGGCCGAATCCGTGGCCGGCACCACTTCCGCATCTTCCTCGGAAGGCGAGACCCTCCCGGACGACAATATCTCCCAGTACGGGGGCGACGACGACGGCTCCGACGCTTAGTGAGACTTTCCCTGAAAAATATCCCGGAACGCAGCAGGCTTCTGCTGCTCAGTTTGATTGTCGGCGTACTCTCGGGGTGCGCCGCCGTCATTCTTGACTGGTCCATCCGCACGGTGAAGCGCCTGCTCAATCAGGGCTTCCACGGCAGCTACGATTGGCAATACCTGGCCCTTCCCGGCATCGGTATGCTGATCTCCCTGCTGCTGGTGCGCTATGTGATCCGGGACAACATCAGCCACGGCGTGACGAAGGCCCTGCTGGCCGTGTCGCGCAATGACTCCAAGATCAAGCCGCACAACACCTGGTCTTCGATCCTGGCCTCCAGCATCACCATCGGCTTCGGCGGCTCGGTGGGCGCCGAGGCACCGATCGTCTACACCGGGGCCGCCATCGGCTCGAACCTGGGCCGGGCGGCGGGACTTTCGTATCGCAACATCACCTTGCTGTTGGGATGCGGCGCCGCCGGTGCCGTGGCGGGCATCTTCAAGGCCCCCTTGGCCGGGGTCCTGTTCACCCTGGAGATCCTGCTCTTCAACGTGTCGATGACGACGCTCCTGCCGCTGCTGACCGCTACGATCTCCGCCACGGTGATCTCCTACATTTTCCGAGGACAAACCCCGGTCTTCGCCTGCACCCTGACCCCGTTCTCGATGGGCAATATCCCGTTCTACATCATCCTGGGCGTGGTCGGCGGCTTCGGCTCCCTGTATTTCATGCGCACCACGCTCGCACTCGAAGATTGGATCGGGCGCTGGCACAATCCGTATCTGCGCTGGGCACTCTGCGCCGGAGCGCTCGGCCTGCTGATCTTCCTGTTCCCGCCGCTTTACGGCGAGGGCTATGATTCGCTGGGGGCCCTGCTCAACGGCCGGGATCTGGCTCTGGACGGCCGCAGCGTGCTGGACTTCCTGCAGGACAGTCCCTGGGGCGTGCCGGTGTTCTTTGCGCTGATCTTCTTCCTGAAGGTCCTGGCGATGACGGCGACCAATGCCGGCGGGGGAGTCGGCGGTACCTTCGGCCCGACCCTGTTTGCCGGAGCCATCCTGGGCTTCGTCGTGTCCCGCTCGCTCAACCTCGTCGGGGCCGGCGTGCCGGAGCAGAATTTCGTGCTCGTGGGGATGGCGGCGCTGATGGCGGGGGTGATGCAGGCGCCGATGACGGCCATCTTCCTGATCGCCGAGATTTCCGGCGGCTACGCCCTGCTGATTCCGCTGATCCTGACGGCGACGGTTTCCTTCGGGACGGTGCGCCTGTTCGAGAAGTATTCGATTTATAATAAGCGTATTGCGCAGAGCGGCGATCTGCTGACGCACGATTCCGACCAGGCGGTGCTGACGCTGATGCACCTGGATTCGCTGATCCGCGACAAGTATCCGCGGGTGCAGTTGGATGCGCCGCTGCGGGATATCGTGTCGGTCGTGTCGGGGACGGATGCGGCGGTGCTGGCGGTGCTGGATCAGGAGGGGCGTTTCCAGGGGATGATCGATCTGGCGACGGCGCGGAAGCCTTTGCTGGATCCATCGAAGTACGACACTTGGCACGCGTACAATATCATGGAAGCGGCGCCGGAGTTTGTCTATGTCGATGAGAAGATGGAGTCGGTGATGGCGAAGTTCGACCGGACGGGGGCCTGGCGGCTGCCGGTGGTCGATACCGAGCGCAAGTATCTCGGTTTTATTTCCAAATCGCGGCTGCTGATGGCTTATCGCGCCGAGCTCAAAGAGATTGCTTCCGAAGATTGATTTGTTATCTTTGTCCCAAAACAGTATCGATATGCGAAAAACCATTTTTCTTTTAACCCTGGTATCCCTGGTCCTCTCGGCCTGCATGCCGAAAAGAGAGGTTTTGTTCAACGGCAAGAACCTGGACGGCTGGGTGTTCTTCACGGCGGAGCCGGCGGAAGGGGTGACCATCGATGAGCCCACGTTCAGCGTCCAGAACGGCGCCCTCCACATCAGCGGCAAGCCCAACGGCTATATCCGCACCGAGAAGAAGTATACCGATTATGTCCTCTATCTCGAGTGGCGCTGGACCGAAGGCCGCGCGGACAGCGGTATTTTCAACCGCCTGCAGGATGGCGACAAAGTCTGGCCCACCGGCATCCAGATGCAGATGCGTGAGCGCGATTTCGGCTATTTCTTCAGCGGTATTCCCCTGGAAGGCTTCGAGAGCGCACCTTACCGCAAACCGCCGCTGAAGGAGGAGGATCCCGAGAAAGCGGACGGAGAGTGGAATGAAACCGTCATCATCTGCAAAGGCCACGAGATCTCCGCCATGGTCAACGGCGTGCTGGTCAATGAGGCCGTCGCCGAGGCCACCGAGGGCTATATCGGCCTGCAGAGCGAAGGCGGCCCCATCGAGTTCCGCCGCATTTTCGTGATGCCCATGTAGTTTCCTATGCGGGTGGTGATCCAACGGGTGTGTTCGGCTTCGGTCGAGATCGGCGGCGAACTGAAATCCGCCATCGGGCCGGGGCTGCTGGTGCTGTTGGGGATCGGCCCGGATGACGGGGCGGAGGATATCGCCTGGCTGGTGAAGAAAGTAGCCGGGCTGCGGATTTTCGACGACGAGGCCGGGGTGATGAACCGGAGCGTCGTGGAGGTTGGCGGCGAGGCGCTGGTCGTGAGTCAGTTTACGCTGATGGCGTCCACCAAGAAAGGCAACCGGCCGTCCTATATTGGTGCGGCCGGTCACGAGTTGGCAATTCCGTTGTACGAGGCTTTCTGCGCGGCGTTGTCCGAGGCGATCGGGCGTCCGGTGGGTACGGGCGAGTTCGGGGCCTATATGCAGGTCTCCCTCGTCAATGACGGGCCCGTAACGATCTGCATCGATTCCAGAAACAGAATCTGACCGTTGCCGTTCTGCTAGTTATCCAGTGCTTTTCGGATAGCGTTGCGGAGGACTCCTTCACCGTAGCCGACGAGCACTTGGTGGATGGTGCCCTCGGGGGTGAGAATCACGAAGGTGGGGATGCCCGTGGTCCCGAAGACCCGGACGCTGCCGGCGCTGCCTTTCGGATCATTCCAGTCATTCCAGAAGATTCCGTGCTCGGCCGAGGCCTCTTTCCAGGTATTCTCCCGATCCAGGCTGATGCTCACGACGGCCAACTTGTCCTGGAACTCCTTGCTCACGGCGCCGAGTTCCGGAACGGCCTTGATGCAGGGCCCGCAGCCGCGGCTCCAGAAGTCCAGCAGGACCCAGCGTCCCCGGAACGTGTCGAGCTGGACGGTTTGCCCGTTCTTGTCGACATACGCGTAGGGCGGGAGGCTGTCGCCCGTATTCAGGGTCTTGACAGGATTGATATAGTTGAGGATTTCCATCCCGTCCGGGCTGGCTTTCTGCTCGTCCGAGAGCCGCTCATACAGGGCCAGGACGGCTTCGCGGTTCTCCTTTTTCCCTTGGGAAACACTCACGGCCTGTAAGTTGAGCTGATGCAGGGCGAAGCTCCCGATCTCCTCCGTTTCCAGCAATTTCAGCTTTTGCTGCGTCAGTCTGTCGTTGATTTTGTTCCGCTCATTGAGCTCCTCCTGAGCCAGTTTCCGCAGGGAATCCCGCCGCTCCGGGCTGATTCCCGCTTCGTAGGTCTCCCGGACGATCGCATCGCGGTGGGCGGTAATATCCTGCAGGGCTTTCCAGTCCTCCTGCGACATCTTGCTCATAAAGCGGTCCCGCAGCTGTTGGTCCTTGACGGGACTGGAGATCCGGGCGTTCCGGAAATACCTTCCTTCCCCCTTGATGCGGACATACGCACCCGGCTCGAGATAGATTTCGGGCCCGTCATTGACGACCTTGACCATCCGGTCCCCGTCGAAGTGGATCAGGGTGATGCCATAATAATTCTCTCCGGACAGGGAATCCAGCCGGAAGCTGAAATGCCCGTCCCGCAGGGTGTCACTCAACAGGCCTTCCCCGGTCTTGCCTTCGTAATGGAAGAGGATGGCCACGATTTTTTCTGCCGGGTCGAGGCCGGTGGCCCGTCCTTCGATCAGGGCGCCCTGCTTCGGGGCCTTCCCGGTGCAGGCGGCCAGCGTCAGGAGTGCGGCAAGGAGAATGGGGGATTTTTTCATAAGCGGGTAAATTAAAAATCCAAGGTATAGAGACGGATTTTCAGGAGATCCGGATCGCTCTCGTCCTTCGCGACAAAGCAGTCTCCGGCGGTGCTGACGGGATACATCAGGGGATCCCGTTCCTCCCGGTCCGCGAGGACGAAAACCTTCGTTTCCAGGCTTTTCCTGTCCACGCAGAACACAAAGGCCTTGCCGGAGCAGTAGGTGTTCGCCAGGATGGTCTGGGGCGTCTGGTTGATGCCCAGCAGACTGATCGTGTCGGCATCGAGGATATCACGCATAAAGATGCTGCCGGAGCCCAGGATTTTGAAAAGCTCCTCGCGGTTCAGGTCGTGGCGGCCGAAAGAGAAGGAGTAGCAGGGTTCGGGCTCCCGGTCCGGGAAGACTTGGTAAACGGTCTGGCTGTAACGCGGGAAGAACAGCAGATCCTGGCCCACGGTCCAGAAAGAGTCCCCGGAGAAGACGTGGGCGGAGAGCGGCGTTTCGTAGGGCTGATACTTCCCGGTGAGCTGCAGTTCCCCGTCGGCCTGGAGGAGTGCGAAACGGTATTCCTCGTCGGCAGGCTGGTTATTGTGCTCGATGTAATAATTCCCGTTCCACCGGGTGAAATTGTTGTAGCCCATGCTGGCAAACTCGAATTTCAGCACATCGACCACTTCTCCTTCCAGGTTGTAAATCAAGAGGTTGTTCTTGTCCGGGTCCGTAATGCAGATCTGCCCGGCCTGCTCGTCGAAGAAGAGTTTTGCGATGCGGGAATACTCTCCGGGCCCGTTGCCCCGCCGGGAAATGCTTCGGACCAGCCGTCCCTGCCGGTCCAGGACGTGGATCTGGTTGGTCTGCATATCGAGCAGGACGATGTTCTTCCGGCCGACCTGGACGGAAAGGTCGGAAGAGATCAGCAGGGAGGGATCGATGGTGATCTCTTCCCGGATCTTGACGAGCGGTGCGAACTCGGCCTCGGGCCGCGCGGCGTCCAGATCGATCTCATAAACCGAAGCGTCCTTCGGGCCGCTCCCGCACGCGGCGAGCAGCAGGATCGACAGGCTGAGCGTGATAAAAGTATGTATTCTCATTTTGCAAAGATTTCCGAAAGGATGGCGGTAAGTTCGCTGCCGTGAAGATCGCGGCGCAGGATCGTGCCGTCGGGGCCGAAGAGGATGAGGTGCGGGATGGCGTCGACGCCGTAGGTTTCGGCCGCCAGCATATTGGAACCGATCAGCTGGTCCCAGGGCAGGGCGTGTTCGCGGATGGCGGTCCGGCTGTCTGCCGGGTCGTCGGAGACCGTGATGCCCAGGATGGTGAATTCCGGTCCGTTGAATTGCCGATAAACCTCTTTCAGATGGGGCAGCTCGGCGATGCAGGGCTGACACCAGCTGGCCCAGAAGTCAGCCAGGACGTATTTCCCTTTGCCGACATAATCCGAGAGGCGGAGCGTCTTTCCTTCGAATTCGTAACTGAAGTCCACGAAGGGTTTTCCTTCCTTCGTCCGGAGCCGTCCCTGGATGTCATTGCGCATCGTCTGGATCCGGATCGTACGGATGGCGGTGGAGTCGAGGGTGCCGATCAGCGAATCGATCTGCTCGTCCGTGAGCATCCCCCGCAGCCTCGAGAGACCTTCGACACCCAGGTAGTCATCCTTGTGCTGCTCGATGTTCTCCCGGTATTCTTGATGCAACGCCCGCATATCCTCCTGGATCTGCTGATAGAGGGAGTCGAGCACTTCCTGGGTAGCCCCGGCATTCTGGGCGGCCTGTCTGGCCCGGATCTTCGCCGTAATTTGTTTGTCCTTTTTATTTAACTCGACCAGCTCGTAATTGAGTGATTTCCGGTTGGATGAGCGGAGCTCCGCACCGTCGGGGCGGAAGATGACGGTCAGCTCCGACCCGTCCGGGATCAGCGGCTGGAGGACGTCCTTCCCGTCGATCCGGCAGGTGAGCGTGGCGACGACGGCTTTGTTGGTCGGCAGCTCATAGGTGAAGCCGCCGTCCGCGAGTTCGATCGGCTCATTGAGTTCATAATCCCAGACGTAGATGCTGGCCCGTTCGGCCGTGCCGCCCTCGGCCCGGCCGTGGATGATCGTGGTCTCGGCCACCCGCGGCCCGCACGCGGCGAGCAGCAGGGTAAGTGCGAAGCAAAGTATCTTTTTCATATTCTTTCAGACGAGGTTTTTCGGGAAATGTTACTTTTTTTCGCCGGTTTCTTCCATAAATAGTTCGGCGGTCGCGTGCGCAACGCCGCTGTCGGCGATCTCGCGGCCGCGGGAGCCGGGGGCGAAGGCCGACTGGGCTTTCTTGTACCAGCTCAGGGCGTTCTTGAAATCTTTCTTCATCTCGTAGCACTGCGCGATCATATAATACGCGGAATAGTGCTTCGGACTATATTCCAGCATCTTGAGATAATGCTCGATACACAGGTCGTAACGGCCGAACTTATAGGCCGTCAGGGCGTAGTTCTGGTGGGCGGCGCTGGTGGTCGCGATGACCTTTTGGCCGGGACTGAGCATCTCCAGGGCCTTGTCGTACCATTTCTCCCATTCGTCATAGTGCAGGTCTCCCCGCAATTTGCCGATCGTGATGGCCAGGCCCACGTCCGTGGAATCCCGCTGCCAGGCCTTTTCGAATTCCGCTTCCGCGGCGTAATGGCTGCCGAGATTCAGGGCGCACTGGCCCAGGTAATAGTGGACGGCATATCCGTCGTCTCCGAGTTTGTTCATCCGGGTGAAATCGGCCTCGGATTCAGTGTACAGGTTTTTGTTGTAATAAGCCAGGCCCCGGACGGGCAGGATGGTCAGGTTGTCCGGCTCCCCGGCGAGGAATTCGTCCGTCAGCGCGAGGACTTCGTCGAACTGTTCCCGGCCCAGCAGGATGCTGCAGAGTTTGTTGAGGACGGTCTCGTTATGCGGGCGGCGCGAGAGGGCGCTGCGGTAATAGCATTCCGCGGAGTCGCGCTGCTCCAGCTGGTTGAATGCATCCCCGACGAGCGCGATCACTTGCGTGATGGAGTCCCGCTGCAGGACCTCCCGTCCGAGCGTGATGGCAGCGTCGTACTGCCTGCCGCGGTATAGCAGGTTCATCAGGCGGAGTTTGTAGAGCAGGTTTCCCGGCTGCATTTCCGCGAGCAGGGTGTACTGCTCCAGGGCAGCGGCGGCGTTCCCGCTTTGGTAGTGGCAGTCGGCGAGTTCTTCCAGCAGGACCGGCTGCGGGCCCTGCTCGGCCATCAGTTGCGTCAGCGCCGTGATGGCCTCGTCATACTTCCAAAGCTGCTTGTACTCCCGCACCGCCGCGAGATCCTGCCCGCGGAGTGCGGGCGGCCCGGCGGCGAGCAGCATAGTGGCAAACAGGCAGGGGAGGAGACGTTTCATAAATTGAAGCGGAAGAATCGGACCCGGAGCGCTTCCGGATCGCTGTTGTCCAGGGCGACGAACTGGTCCTCCCAGGTGGTGCGCAGGGTATATTCGGAGGGAAGGATATCGGGGAAGGTCAAGATGACGGACCGTCCTGTCTGCTTGGAGATGCCGATGAGGTAGTCCTGATCGTGAAAGATAAAGTCCAGGCAGATTTGGCCGGGTGTCTCCGACGCATTCATGAAGCAGACGCCGGCCCCGGACAAGTCGAGGGATCCGGTCGTCGATCCCGACAAGGCGGTGAACAGTTCATCCCGGTTGAGACCATATTTGCCGAAATCTACGCGCCAGACCTCCCGGGGCTCCTCTCCCGGAGCAATGTCATACACGGCCTGGTCATAAATCTGGTAGAAGCGGATCTTGCCGTCGCAGTTCCAGAAAAAGCGGCGGGGAACCAGCGTCGAGGAAAGCGGCTCCTCATAGGGAAGCTGCCTCTCCACGATCTCCAGTTTATCGTTGGTCCGCAACAGGCAGAAGCGTTCGGATTCCTCGGCCTGACGATAACTATGGTTGAACCAATAGGAATCTCCGTCCCGGATATAGTCGCCGAATCCCATACGAAACTCCGCCTCCACGGCATCCAGGAATTCGCCGTCAGGGGTATAACGCAGCAGCCGGTTTTTCAGCCCGTCGTGGATCTCAATCCGGTCGAGGTCTTCGTAGTAATGGAAATTGGCCAGCGTCAGGTATTCTCCCGGCCCGTTACCGCGCCGGGAGATGGTATTGAGCAATCTCCCGCTGCGGTCGGCGATATACAGGGTGCCGCGACGATCACCCACCAGGATCCGGTCCCGGGTGACCTGCAGTTGCACATTGTCACCTACGATGATTTCCGGATCCAGGCGGACTTCGCTTTGCAGGCTCAGGATTTGATTCGCTTCCGTTTCCGGACGGGCGCTGTCGAGATCCACGCGGAAGATACCGTTGCCGGATGGTTGCGTCCGGCAGCCGGCGAGCAGCAAGGTGCAGAGCAGAAAGGGGAAATAACGTCTCATAGGACAAAGATACAAAAAAAATAACCAGGTGGCCGGACCCGAATCTGCCGCCAATATCCCGGGGGAATGGGACATTGGCGGCAGAGGGGAGGGAGGGATTATTTTTTCTTGGTGTTGACGAGGATGACGCCGCTCTTGGCGTCGGGGCCGTAGAGGGCGACGGCGGAGGAGTCCTTGAGGACGGTGATGGAATCGATGTCGTTGGGGTCGAGGCGCTCGAGGGCCTTTGAGCCGTCAGGGGCCTTGAGACCGTCCACATAAACGAGGACTCCGTCAGAGGCGCCGCGGATCTGGATCTTGTCGGGCATCGGCTCACTGGTGACGGAGATGGGTGCAGGGGTCTGTCCGTTCTTCCGGAAGCTGACGACTGTCGGGGCGGCGGAATCACCATTGGTTTTGAAAATGACGGGGAACAGGTAGGTCACCTTGCAGGGCTTACCTTCCTCTTCGCCGGGCTCCCATTTCGGGGACGAGGATATTGCGCGGACGGCCTCGGCATCCAACCTGGGATCCACGCTGCGCATAACCTTGACATCCCGGAGCACACCGTCTTCGCAAATCGTGAACTGGACCATCACGCGGCCTTCGATGCCGGCCTTCTTGGCTTCTTCCGGATAGACGAGCTGTGTCCTGAGCCAGAGGTTGAATGTGTTGGCGTCCCCGCCTTGAAAGGTGGGCTTTCGGGTGACCCGGGCGTAGGGCACGACCTTGGCCGTGTCGGGAGGGGCGACCGCCGTGGCGGGCGCATCAGGGGCGGGGCGGACTTCCGCCCGGACGGGGTTGCACAGGAACATCGTCCCGGCAAGCAGGGGAAGGATGCCCGCATAGGCGAGGCGCATCCACCCGGAGGAGGGCTTTCTTTGCATCATGTTGATTCTTTGTTTGAGTTTGGCGTGATCGAAGCCGTTGGCCAGGGAGAAGCGTTGCTCTCCCACGGCTTTCCGCACCAGAAGTAGTTGATATTGAGTTGCATCGATGCCTTTTTGGAGAAGGCCTTCATCGGCCTCGTATTCGTGTTGGAGCTTGAGTTCCGCACGGGTGATCCACACCAGGGGGTTGAACCAGTGGAGCGCCGCCGCGGCCGTCATCAGGGCCACGTCCAGGGAGTGATGCTTCCGAACGTGCTCGCGTTCGTGGGCGAGGATGGCGGGGTAGTGCTCGTAGTCGTTGCGGCTCATCACGATGCGGCGGCCCCAGCTGAAGGAGGGGATTTCGCGCTCGGTGAGCGTCAGGCGGCAGCCTTCGCAGGGCACCTGGGTGCCGCTCCGGATGATCCGGCGCGTCTGTGCAATGGAGATGAGGCAGAGCAGCAGGACGGCGAGTACGCCGGCGGCGTAGAGGGCGAGGAGCCAGGGGAAGGGGGGCGCAGAGGCGCCGGCCGGTTCGGCGGCCGCTTCCAGGGTCTCGGGGGAAACGGGTAACGAGATCTCCGGGATGATGACGGTGCGCAGGGGCAGGAGCGGGAGCAGGTGGCAGATCACCGTGCCCGCGAGCAGGGCCGCGCGGTTGAAGCGGAACAGGGAGGTGCGCCGCATCACCAGCAGGAAGAATGCGTAGAAGAGGGCCATGTAGAGGCTCGCGCGCAGCAGATATAAGAGGAACGGGGTCATCATTTGCGCTTTTTTTCAATGGTGGCGATCAGGGCCTTGAGTTCCTCGAGGTCCATCTTCTCGTCTTCGACGAACTGGGACACGAGCAGGGAGTAGGAGTTTTCGTAGTAGCGGGCGACGAGGTCTCCGACCGTCGTGCCGCGGTACTCCTTCTCGCTGATGGCGGGGGAGTAGCAGAAGCTGTTGGCCATCGGCTTGCGCCGGAGGAACCCTTTCTCTTCCAGGAACTTGACCTGGGTGGCGACGGTGTTGTAGGAGGGTTTGGGCTCCGGGATCCGGGCCACGATGTCACGGATGAACAGGTCGCCGTTCTGCCAGACGATCTGCATGATTTCTTCTTCTTTGGCGGTGAGTCTTGCTTTCATCTCAGACTTGTTTTCACTGCAAATATACAAACAATTTCCAAAACTCCTAATTTTTTTCGGAGTTTTCCTATTTTTTTTCGTATCCTCCGGCAGGCAGCTACGGCTCTGCAGCAGTACTGCCTGCCGGAGAACGGCCAAGAAAGGCAGTAGGGGGCAACGCGGGGGTTATTTGAGCAGACGCAGGGAGATGCGGCCGCGTTCGAGGTCGAGGGCGATCACCGACACGCGGACCTGCTGGTGGAGCTTGACGACCTTGGTGGGATCGGTACCTCGCGGACCCATCTGCGAGACGTGCACCAGCCCGTCGTCATGGATGCCGATGTCGACGAAGGCGCCGAAGTTGGTGATGTTGGTGACGATCCCCGGCAGTTCCATCCCGACCTTGAGGTCCTCTATGGTGTGGATGTCCTCCGCGAAGGAGAACTCCGCCGCCTGCTCGCGCGGGTCCAGACCCGGCTTGGCGAGTTCCTTCAGGATGTCATTGATGGTAGGGAGGCCGGCGTTGTCGGTGACGAAGTCCTTCGCCTGGATCTTCGCGCAGAGTTCGGCATTCCCGACCAACTCTTTGGTGGTCACGCCCAGCGAGCGCGCCATCCGGTCCACAATGCCGTAGGACTCGGGGTGCACGGCGGAGTTGTCCAGCGGGTTGTCGGCGTCACGCACGCGCAGAAAGCCCGCGCACTGCTCGAAGGCCTTGGGCCCGAGCCGGGGCACCCGGCGGAGCTCCGCGCGGCTGCGGAACGCGCCGTGCTCGCTGCGGTATGCGACGATATTCTCCGCGAGGGCGGGGCCGATGCCGGCTACATAGGAGAGCAGATAGGGGGAAGCGGTATTGAGACCCACTCCTACGGCGTTGACGCAACTCTCCACGGTATTGTCCAGCTTCTCCTTGAGCAGCACCTGGTCCACGTCATGCTGGTACTGGCCGATGCCGAGGTTCTTGGGGTCGATCTTGACGAGCTCGGCGAGCGGATCCATCAGGCGCCGCCCGATGGAAACGGCCCCGCGCACCGTCACGTCCTCGTCGGGGAACTCCCGGCGCGCGATCTCGGAGGCACTGTAGATGGACGCACCGTCCTCGCTGACTGTCCATACTTTACATCCTTCCGGAAGTTGGATGCGGCGCATGAAATCCTCCGTCTCGCGGGACGCCGTGCCGTCGCCGATCGCGACGGCCTGGATGCCGTAGCGTGTGAGCATCTGCTGCACGGCCATGATGGACTTGACCTTCTCGTTCTGCGGCGGATGGGGATAGATGATGGTATGGTAGAGCAATCCGCCTTGCTCGTCCAGGCAGGCGATCTTGCAGCCGTTGCGGTAGCCCGGATCGATGGCCATCGTGCGCTTCTGTCCGACGGGGGCGCTCAGCAGCAACTGGCGCAGGTTCTCCCCGAAGACCCGGATGCTCTCGCGGTCGGCCTTCTCCTTGGCCTCGCGCAGCACCTCGCCGCTGATCGACGGCTCCAGCAGCCGCTTGTAGGAATCCGCGACGGCCTCCTTGATCTGGTCGGCGAGCGGCCCGGCGGGATAGCCGTGCTCCTGGCAGAAATCATAGTAGATCTTGGACCCGCATTTCTCGGGGTCGGCATCGATGCCCACGCGCAGGTATCCCTCGTTCTCCGCCCGCAGGATGGCGAGCAGATTGTGGGAAGGAATGCGGTCCAGGGGCATCTTGAACTCGAAATAACTCCGGTACTTGGCCGCCTCGGCGCTCTTCTCTCCGGCCTTGGTCACCGCGGCCGTAATCCGGCGGCGCCGGAAAATCTCGCGCAGATTCTCGCGGATCGGGGCTGTCTCGCTGAGGCGCTCCGCCACGATGTCCCGCGCGCCGGCGAGTGCCGCCTCCGCATCCGGTACACCGCCCTTCACGAACTTGGCGGCGTCCTGCAGCGGATTGCGCGTGCGCACGTTCCATATCAAATCCGCGAGTGGCTCCAGGCCCAGCTCCTTCGCGACCGTGGCGCGGGTGCGCCGCTTGGGCCGCCAGGGGAGGTAGAGGTCCTCCAGCTCCGTGGCGGAAACGCAGTTCTCGATCTTCGCGCGCAACTCGTCCGTGAGCGCGCCCGCCTCGCCGATGACCTTCAGGATGGTCTCCTTGCGTTTCTCCATCTCGGCGAAGACATCCACCCAGTGGCGGACCTCCGCCACATCCGCGTCGTCCATTCCGCCGGTCTTCTCCTTGCGGTAGCGGCTGATGAAGGGAATGGTGTCGCCGTCCGCGAAGAGTTCGGCGCAATTCTCGACCTGCCAGTCCTTCAAGTCGAGGAGGCCGGCGATGTGCTGGATATAGATCTCTTTCATTTTGCTGAATGGAGTTTTCGGAAGCGCAGGGCCAGTACGCCCCAGAACGCCTCGCCGAAAATGCTTCCGGACATCTTGGAGGTGCCCTCCTTGCGGTTGACGAAGATAACGGGGACCTCGGCGATGCGGAAGCCCAGGCGGTGGGCGGTGTATTTCAGTTCGATCTGGAACCCGTAGCCCTTCATCCGCACGGCGTCCAGGTCGATGGTTTCCAGAACCTTGCGCGAGTAGCAGACGAAGCCGGCGGTGCTGTCGAAGATACGGAAGCCGAGCACGGTGCGGACATAGATCGAGGCGCAGTAGGACATCAGGATGCGGCCCATGGGCCAGTTGACCACGTTGATGCCGTCGCAGTAGCGGGATCCCACGGACATGTCGGCGCCGCCCTCGGTGCAGGCCGCCAGCAGGCGGGGAAGGTCCTCGGGGTTGTGGGAGAAATCGGCATCCATCTCGAATACATAGTCATAGTCGCGCTCCAGCGCCCAGCGGAAGCCGGTCACGTACGCGGTCCCGAGCCCGAGTTTGCCGCTCCGCTCCACCAGGTGCAGTTGCTCCGGATGGAGCGGCTGCAGGGCCTTCACGGCGGCGGCCGTTCCGTCGGGGGAGCCGTCGTCGATCACGAGGATGTGGTAGCCGCCGGGGATGGCGAATACCGCTTCGATGATCTTGGCGATGTTCTCGATCTCGTTGTAGGTCGGAATGATGACGAGTTTCTTTTCCATACCCTACAAAGATACGAAAAAATCAGAAAACCTTCAGCGCCGCCAAAGAATGGCGGTAGTCGCGCTCGGCGGCGAGGGTCTGCTCCAGGGCCTCGTAATAAAGGTCGTTCTCGACGAGGAAGTCCACCATCGAGATCTCGCCCTGGGTGAGCGCTGTGAGCAGGAAGTCCCGGTAATCGGTATCCGTGAGGGAGGTGCGCATCATTTCGGCATTCGCCTTCATCGCGGCGGCCTGCCGGTAACGATCGCGCAGTTGCTCGTAGAAAGCCTCTTCGGCCGCTTTCTGGCGGGACTCCGCCGCCACTACGCCCGCACGGGAGCGCTTGACTTTGTTGGCACCGCTCCAGAGCGGAATGCTCACGCCTACGGTCACGCCGCGGAACTGCTCTTCCGTATGGATTTCGCTCATATAGCCGACCGTCAGCTCCGGCATCCAGCTCATCCGGTCGATGGCGAGCTGCTGCTGTCCGACGGAGACTTCCTGCCGGATGTAGGCGAGAACCGGGTTCTGTGCGGAAGCCTCTGCGAACCAGGTCTCGAAGTCGGCGGGCAGGACGTCGTCCAGGTCGTAGGCGGTCAGCGGGACGCTCGGCTCCCGGCCTCCGTTGAGCGTGCGCAACTCGGCCAGCAGGGACTGCCGTTCGCTTTCGGCGCGGTTGACCTGACCCTGGACGGAGGCGAGGTGGAGCCGGGCCTTGTTGAGGTCCAGGATCGTGGCGCCGCCGGCCTCCATGCGCCGCTCATAGGCGTGTACGAGGGAGGTGGAACGCTCCTGGTGGTCGCGGAGCTCTTCCAGCAAAAGGTGATAGTACACCAGGTCGACGCAGATCTCGCGGGCCTCCTGGAGCACTTCCAGGCGCTGCGCCTTGTATTTCAACAAGGACAATTCATTCAGGCCGGCGGCCTTGCCGGAACGCAGGCCGCTCAGGGTGGGGATATCGAAAGACTGGGTGAGCCGGACGTCGTGCCGGTTTCCAATGCCGGCGCCTCCCCAAAGGTAGTTGAACTCGACTTCCGGGTCCGCGAGCAGGGCTTCGGAGCGGTTGGCGAGTTTCTCCTCGTCCAAGGCGGCCGCGGCGGCCTGCAGCTCGGGATTGTTCCGTTCAACCTCCCGGAGGACCGTCTCTACGGCCCCCTGGCCGAGGCAGAGGAGGCTGCTGCATAGGCAGAGGATGATCAGGCTGATTCTTCTCATGATGCTTTCTTCTTGTTGGTGAGGAGGTACATAATCGGGATGACGAAGCCGTTCAGCAGGGTCGAGGTCAGCAAGCCGCCCAGGATAACCCGGGCCATCGGCGCCTGGATCTCGTTGCCCGGCAGGTCGCCGCCGAGGGCCAGCGGGAGCAGGGCCAGGGCGGAGGTGACGGCCGTCATCAAGATGGGGTTCAGGCGGTCCAGCGAGCCGCTCGTGACGGTCTCGACGGGGGAGAGGCCCTGGGCGGAGAGCGCGTTGTAGCGGTCGATCAGCAGCATGCCGTTGCGCGTGGCGATGCCGAACAGGGAGATGAATCCGATGATGGCCGGGATGCTCAGGATGCCCCCGGTGAAGAAGACCATCGCTACCCCGCCGATCAGCGCCAGCGGCAGGTTCAGCAGCACGGTCAGGGACTGGGTAACGTTCCGGAACTCACCTTGCAGGAGCATGAATATGAGCAGGATGCTGAAGATGCTCACGAGCGCGATGGTGCGGGAGGCCCGTTCCTCGC
>JAEEGJ010004484.1_pt1 | contig 47005 bp, 48 predicted proteins | sample 8958761 | NCBI WGS metagenome assembly JAEEGJ01 (sample SAMN16246546, study PRJNA631951) | gut metagenome | biome: gut microbiome; feature: rumen; material: RS-attached | host: Bos | place: Iran: Karaj | collected 2018-10
CTGGCTGTTCTGCCGCTTTCCCAAATACAAACTGTTTCACAATAAAGACTGACTATTATGGCATTTACCAACGATAAAGCAATATACCTGCAGATGGCAGACCGCCTCTGCGATGAAATCCTGGCGGGCACTTATAAAGACGACGACCGCATACCGTCGGTCCGCGAGTATGCCGTGCTGTTGGAGGTGAACACCAACACCGCCGTGAAGGCCTACGACGAACTGGCCCGTGCGAACATTATTTATAATAAGCGCGGTTTGGGCTACTTCGTCACCAAGGGAGCGAAGAAGCAAATCCTAAAGGAGCGTAAACGGCAGTTCATGAAAACGCATCTGCCAGAGCTGTTCCGGCAGATGCGCCTGTTGGGGATCGATATCAAGGATGTTGACGAGGCCTGGACTGCTACGACAGTCCCGTGATTTTCCCGTCTACCACCACGATGTTCTGGGACAGCCGTCTGGCCATGACTGCTGCCATCCGTCAGTATCTGGCTGAGCATCCCGATCACTTCGATCCTCGGCAGTATCTGAAGCCCGCTCGCGAGAACATGAAGAAGATGTACATCCACAAGATTGTGAATGTGCTCGGTTCTGACGGCAAGCTCGGATAATCCGACTTCAAATACAAGCAAGAGGATGTGCCCGTTCCAAATGAGCACATCCTCTTCTTTTTTATACCAGCACAAATTTGTTATATAGGATTTTTTCGAATTGAGGGTGCACGGGTGCCACATCGCCTTTAAACACTGGGTTTGCAACCTCTCCAGCAGGGTGTCACGGGTGCCACAAGGGTGCCACCGAAAGAGAAACCCTCCACAAACAAGAGACCCACCCCAGCCCTCCCTGTTTAGGGAGGGAGTATGTCATTGGGGTAAGGTTCTCGTTAGCGTTGATAAATTCTCTAGAGAATTATCAGCAAAGTATCATCGGAAGCTATGCAAAGTATCATCGGAAGCGATAAATTCTCTAGAGAATTTCACACCTCCGATAATTCCCTTGGCCCTAAAGATAGTTTTTATTCCTCACGCGGAGTGAATGGAGTACGCGGAGAATAATCAATAACCCCCTCCCTAAGCAGGGAGGGTTGGGGTGGGTCTCTTTTTTTTGTGGGTCTCTCTTTCGGTGGCACCCTTGTGGCACCCGTGACACCCTTACGGAGAGGGTGCAAGGCCTTTATACAAAGGCGATGTGGCACCCGTGCACCCTTAAATGCAAATTTATTTCTTTATCTCGGTATTGATGCTATCCACGTTGCCTGTGATGGGACTGAGACGAACCTTGGTTTCCATCTTCTTGCTGAAGAGTTCGCCCATCAGTGGCTCGGTGCGACCGAACTGGGCGGAATAAGTCTCGTAGGAATCCAGGAGCTTCTCGCCTTGATAGAGATTGACGGTCATTTTGCCCGGGAGGTTTACCCAGATGCCCGACTCATTCTTGATCTTCTCGCCCTTGCCCACGGTGGCTGAGTTGGTAGGCACGTTGTGCTCGTCGTAGATATCTATATAATAAGGTGCCCCCGAGAGGTCTTCTTTATCTACGCATCCGTAATACTTGGAGAAACGGAAGAGCAGTTCGCGCTCCACGGTTTTGGTGGGCACGTAGTTGACAATGGTTTCGATGGTATCAACGTCTTCGGTGCCGTTAAACAGTTCCACCAATGCTGCTTCCTGCTTGTCGAGGCTGTTGAGCATCAGTCGCATCTGCTGTCCGTCGGTTGGCATGTTTTCGGCCTGTCCTTTGGTGAGTTGGCTGCGGCTGTCGCGGATGTCGTAGATTTCATCAGCGGTCAGTTCGGCCATCTTCGATTTGCTGCCTGCGCTCAGTATTTCCTGCGAGAGATAGTCGTAAGGATTGCGCCGGGCTGGTTTGGGTGCGGCTTTGAAGGGTGCTTCTTGCGTGGTGGCATTGGGACGGTCGTTCACGGCCAGCAGCACCCCGTCGTCATTCTTGTAGATTGACGAGATGTTATGCTTGGTGTCGATATTGGCCTTGTATATCTTGGTGGTATCGGCAACGCCGTAGGGAGTCATCTTGATGCTGAGGATGCGGTAGGTCTGCTGTTCCTCGCTGGGAACGGGCTTCTTCAGGTATCGCTCTGCATATTGGTTGAACTCGCCTGGCTTGTAGGTGGTTTTCTCTACGAGCAGCGTGAATCGCAGCGCGGTTTTGGGAAGGAAATAAGAGCTGCCGTCAATCAGTGGATTGTCTGCATGGGTGGTTAAAACTCCGCAGCAGAGGGCTGCTGCCAAAAGAATCTTTTTCATTATCTTTGTCTTTATAATTTTTATTCTATATCCCCCTCCCTTTTCAGGGAGGGCCGGGGTGGGTCTCCTTTTTGGGGTATGGGCCGGGGTGGGTCTCCTAATCGTTAAGCCGTTTGAAGGCCTGGGGGAGAAACTCAATGATGTCGCTGGCCATCAGGCTTTCCATACCCAATTGACGGGCAGCCAGGTCGCCAGCCAGACCGTGGAGATACATTCCCACGGCACAGGCATCTGCTTGCTTGTAACCGCGTGCCAAAAGTCCGGTGATAATGCCCGTGAGCACATCACCGCTGCCAGCCGTTGCCATGCCGGCATTTCCCGTGGAGTTGAAGATGACGTTTCCGTTGGGCAAGCAGAGGGCAGAGTAGTGGCCTTTCAGGATGATGTAGGCCTGCAGGTGTTCTGCCATATCGCGGGCTTTCGACAACCGTTCGTAGCTGTCGGCACACGTACTGCCGTTCAAGCGGTCGAACTCTTTGGGATGCGGCGTCATAATGATATTCTTGGGCAGTTGCTGGAGCCATGCACGGTGGTTGGCCAGCATGTTCAGACCGTCGGCATCCACCACGATCGGAGCCTGTGTGCGGCGTATCTGGGAGATGAGTGCAATGGCGGTGTTCTCCTGCTGGCGGAGTCCGGGACCGATAGCCATGGCATCCATGTCTTCGCTATCTACTGTTTCAGAGAAATACTTCTCGTCATGGTCTGGATTAATGATAGCCTCCGGAACGCTGATCTGCATCACGTCGTTGTTGCGGCGGGGTGTACGCACGATGACCTTTCCTGCTCCCGAGCGCAGGCATGCCTTCGTGGCAAGGATGGCAGCACCGGCCATACCGTAGCTACCGGCCACGATGAGTGCCGTGCCCATATTGCCTTTGTGGGCGAATTCATTTCGCGAAAGCATCCGTGCCCTGACGTCTTCCTCTTCGAGCACCACGAATTGGGCATCCATCTTGCGGATACCTTCTTCGCTGAGGCGGATGTCGAGAATCTTCAGTTCGCCGATGAACTGCTGGTTCTCAGGGAAGAGGAATGCCAGTTTCTTCTGTTGGAGGGTAAGCGTCACGTCTGCCCTGATGATATTGGCACGCACGTTATAGGTGTTGTCTTCGGTCATGAGTCCCGAAGGCACGTCGATACTGATGATGGTTGATGGACTCTGGTTGATATATTTCACCAATGCGGAGAAGCCGCCTGCCAATGGCTTGTTGAGTCCGGAGCCGAACAATCCGTCGATGACCAGCATATCGGCTTCGAGTTGCGGCGGGTCAAACTCGTCGATAACCTCGGTGAAGTCTTTGATGCGATGGGCATCGAGAATGCGCTTCTTGTTGGTCGCGCAGTCTTCCGACAGTTTGTTGTTGATGTTGAAAAGGTAAACGGCTACTTTATAGTTTTGCTCGCTGAGCATTCGGGCCACAGCCAGCGCGTCGCCGCCATTGTTTCCGGGACCTGCAAAGACAACCACGGGCTTCTGGGTGTCCCATTTGGTGGTGATGGCTCGCGTCAGGGCTTTGGCTGCGCGCTCCATCAAGTCAATGGAGCGGATAGGCTCATGCTCCATCGTGTAATGGTCGAGTTCGTGTATCTGATTGCTGGTAAAAATCTTCATTTGGGTACAAAAATACAAAAATAATGGGAATCATACTCCTTATTTGGCAGAAAATTCGTATTTTTGTACCAAATTTTAAAAGAAAAGCCCATGGATGCAGTGAAAATCAAGGATAAAATGTTTCGCATTTCCATTCCTGAATCAGAAATCAAGCAGCGCGTGAAAGCTGTTGGCGAGCGCATCAACCACGACCTGGCGGGGAAGAATCCGCTCTTCTTGGCTGTGCTCAATGGCGCTTTTGTCTTTGCTGCCGACCTGATGCGTGAGATAACCATTCCGTGTGAGATTTCCTTTGTGAAGCTGGCTTCCTATCAGGGTACGGTTTCTACCGGAACGATTACCGAGGTGATGGGTATCAACGAGGACCTGACCGACCGCGTGATTGTCATCGTGGAGGATATCGTGGATACAGGACTGACGATGAAGCGGATGATGGAGAGTCTGGGCACACGCCGTCCGGCTGAGATACATATCTGCTCCTTGCTCCTGAAACCCGAGAAACTGCAGGTGCCCCTCGATATTGAATATGTGGCGATGGAAATTCCCAACGAGTTCATCGTGGGCTATGGCTTGGATTACGACCAGCAGGGCCGCAATCTGAAAGATATATACACAGTGGTTGACAAATAACAACAGATATGAAAGAGTTTAAACTTCCCCATCTGCCCAGCGACCCCGAGAAGAATGACAAAGACCTGATATCCGACTTGTGGTATGGGGTGGAAGAGAAAAAGATAGAACATCACGACAAAGATTTAAAGATTAAAATGAAGAACATTGTAATTTTCGGTGCTCCTGGTTCAGGAAAGGGCACACAGAGTGACAAAATCATCGAGAAGTATGGCCTGGGCCACATCTCCACAGGCGATGTGCTGCGTAGTGAAATCAAAAAAGGAACAGAACTCGGTAAGACCGCAGCCTCTTTCATCGACAAGGGCCAGCTCATTCCCGATGAATTGATGATCGACATCCTCGCCAGCGTTTACGACTCCTTTGGAAAGGATCATGCCGGTGTTATCTTCGACGGTTTCCCCCGTACCATCCCGCAGGCTGAAGCCCTGAAAAAGATGCTGGCAGAGCGTGGTCACAAGGTGGCTGCCATGATAGAGCTCGATGTTCCTGAGGATGAATTGATGAAGCGTCTGATCCTCCGTGGACAGCAGAGCGGCCGCAGCGATGACAACGAAGAGACTATCAAGAAGCGTCTCACCGTATATCACACTCAGACCGAGCCCCTCATGAAATGGTATGAGCAGGAAGGCTTGCGCTATCCCATCAATGGCTTGGGCGATCTCGATCGCATCTTCGCTGATATCGCAAAAGTAATTGATAATCTTTAGTTTTATCTAGTGTTCTAGTATCTCTAGTATTTCTAGCAATTATGGCAGAATCCAATTTCGTTGACTACGTCAAGATTTATTGCCGCTCGGGCAAGGGCGGACGCGGAAGCATGCATCTGCGTCACGTCAAGTATAACCCTAACGGCGGACCTGACGGTGGCGACGGCGGTAAGGGTGGAAGCATTATCCTGCGTGGAAACCATAACTACTGGACGTTGCTCCACCTGAGATACCAACGCCACATCAAGGCTGAGCACGGCGGTAACGGAGGCAAGGACAAATGCCACGGCACCGACGGCAAGGATGTCTATATCGATGTGCCTTGCGGAACGGTGGTCTATAATGCTGAGACCGGAAAGTATGTCTGCGATGTCACCTACGACGGTCAGGAGGTAGTGCTGCTGAAAGGCGGACGTGGCGGACTGGGCAACTATCAGTTCCGCACGGCTACCAATCAGGCTCCGCGTTATGCTCAGCCTGGTGAGCCCATGCAGGAGATGACGGTTATCATGGAGTTGAAACTGTTGGCCGATGTCGGCTTGGTGGGATTTCCCAATGCCGGAAAATCCACGCTGGTATCAGCACTCAGCAATGCCCGCCCGAAGATAGCCAACTATCCCTTCACCACCATGGAACCCTCGCTCGGCATCGTGGGCTATCACGACAACAAATCTTTCGTGATGGCCGATATCCCCGGCATCATTGAAGGCGCTTCCGAAGGTAAGGGTCTCGGCCTGCGCTTCCTCCGCCATATCGAGCGCAATTCCTTGTTGCTCTTTATGGTACCCGGCGATACCGATGATATCTTCAAGGAATATAACATCCTGCTCAACGAGCTCCGCCAGTTCAATCCTGAGATGCTCGACAAACACCGCGTACTGGCAGTCACCAAGTGCGATCTGCTTGACGAGGAACTCATGGAGATGCTCCGCCATGAACTGGAAGAGAAGGTCAAACAAGAATCCATCGATAATCAGTCTTCCCCCTACGGGGGGGAACGTGGGGGGCTCCCCATCGTCTTCATCTCTGCCGTCGCTCAGACGGGACTCAATGAACTGAAGGATGTGCTCTGGCAAGAACTCAACAGCGAGAGCAACAAACTGCAGACCATAACAGCCGAAGACTCCTTGGTGCATCGCGATAAGGAAATGTCGCAGTTTGCCCGCGAACTGATGGACGAGGGTGAGAATGTCGATATTCCTGACGATGACGAGGAAGTAGAGGACGATTTCGAAATCCTCGACGATTACGAAATAGAAGATTTCGATGAGTAATCCGCAGTTGCTATACTACAAGATGGGAGAGAAAGTCACCGCTTTCTCTTCCACTCGTTATGGCGGTTGTAGTGAAGGAAACTATAGTTCTTTCAATGTCAACCGTTATTGTGGTGACCATGAAGAGTGCATTGCCCGCAACATGCAGTCCCTGAAGAACCTGCTGAACGTCAGCCAGGTCGTGATGCCCCATCAGGTGCATGGCACCGAAGTCTTTCAGCTGAAGCATCCTGCACCGTGGGAGAATATGACCGACAGTCTTGAAGGCGTGGATGCCCTGATCACCGATGTCAAGGGCGTTTGTATCGGAGTGAGCACCGCTGATTGCATTCCTGTTCTTCTTTATGACGAGGCGCATCATGCAGCCGCAGCCATCCATGCAGGATGGCGCGGAACGGTGAAGCGTATCGCAGAAGAAACCGTCCGGTCGATGCGTGATGCTTTTGGCACCCAGCCCGAACTTCTGCGAGCCGTGATAGGTCCCGGCATCAGTCTCGCATCCTTCGAGGTTGGCGATGAAGTCTATGACCAGTTCCGCATTGCCGGTTTCCCGATGGACCGTATCGCCCGTCGCTATCCTATACTTCCCCCCTTCGGGGGGATAGAGGGTGGCTTCAAATGGCACCTCGACCTTCCCCTTTGCAACCGTCTGCAATTGGAAGCGGTGGGCGTCCGTCAGATTGAGATGAGCGGTATCTGTACCTATCAGCAGTCAGACGATTTTTTCTCCGCCCGCAAGTTGGGTGTCAATTCTGGGCGTATCCTCACTGGTATCGTGCTGCGATAGCATCCCCGTTTTTCTTATGCTTTCCCTGAAGACACTGAGACTTTATCCTTTCCTGAAGTTGGCCGTGGCCCTTATACTGGGTATGTGGCTGGCTTCAAGTGTGGATATTCTGCTCCCGTGGCAGTGGGCGGTCTGTCTTGTTGTGATGGTAGTCGTGGCGTTCCTTGTCAGACGACCCTTGCCGCAGTCCCTGCTGTTGCTCCTATCAGTTTTCCTGCTGGGAGCCACATTGATGTCGCGCCAGTTGGCCGATATGGGTGATGGCTATGCTGCCGATGAAACGGTGTTTGATGCCGTGGTCACCAGTCAGCCGGTGATGAGGAAAAAAGTGATGCAGATGGATCTTTGGATAACGTCAGCCTCACGGCCGTTTAAGGTGAGGGCCTCCATTTTTCGGGATGACAGGGCTGAGCAGCTGAAGGTTGGTCATGGCATCAGGGCAAGGGGTACCTTCGAGAAACCGTCCAACTATATAAAATCCACCTTCGACTATCGCACCTATCTCCTCCGCCATGGCTATCGTTCCACGGTATTCCTTTACATCTCTGATTGGCAGCTGCAGCATGTTTCGCTGCTTCCTTTGTCTCGTTTGCAACGTACGCGGCTGGCTTTCATGCAGCTTCGCCAACAACTGACAGCCCGATATCGCTCATTGGGATTATCCGGCGATCAGTTGGCAGTTGTTTCGGCCATGACGCTGGGCGACCGTTCGATGCTTTCCTCAGCGCTGAAAGACGATTATTCCATCTCCGGTGGAGCACATATCCTGGCTCTCTCTGGTATGCATCTGGGCATCATTTATATGGTGCTCACCTTAGTCTTGGGCGTTCGCCGTCACCGCAATTCCTGGCGCTTCTTCTTTTCCTCCATGCTGTTGATGGCTGCCATCTGGAGTTTCGTGTTGCTCGTCGGAATGTCTCCTTCCGTAGTCCGTGCGGCCGTGATGCTGAGTCTGCTCATGTTCGTGCAACTGCTCAACCGCCGGGCTGTCTCGCTCAACACGCTGGCCTTTACCGCCTGTCTCATTCTGGTTATCCATCCGATGGCGCTGTTTGATGTAGGTTTCCAATTGTCCTATGCGTCTGTTGCTGCCATCCTCATTTTCTACCAGCCCATCTATCGCCTTCTGTGTAGCAATTCCAAGGAGGGCCTCACATATCCCGTCCGTTTGGGCCGCATGTTATGGGGAACTCTCTCCGTTTCCCTGGCGGCCCAGTTAGGCGTAGCACCGCTTATCGCCCATTATTTCGGGCGCATCCCCGTCTATTTCCTTTTCACCAATCTGGCCGTCCTTCTTCTGGCCACGCTCATTCTCTATTGCGCATTAGGCCTGTGGGCATCTGTCTGGCTGCCTCCCGTCCAGTCGTTCTTCGCAAAGTTACTTTCCCTCTTTACCGAAGGTCTCAACGTCACCCTCCATCAGATAGCCGCTCTTCCCTGTGCAAGTATAGAGCCTGTCAGTCTGAACGCCATCGGCGTCGTAGCCTGCTATGTATTCCTCCTTTCCCTCTACCTTATATATTTAATCCTTCGGAAACCGGATATTACCTTTAAATAATATATAGGTCTTATTTCATCACGTTGTCGAGCCAACCGAAGAGACCCACGAGGGTGGCATTCCAGTTGATGGCAATCTCGTTGCTGGCATAGGAACCTTCGTGGTCGATGTATGACTCGTCGGGCTCATTGGAGGGGTAGGTGAGATGGCTGCTCTCCTTGTCTTGCTGTCCGGGATTGGGACCGCCAACCAACAATCCGGGCATGGGAGCCTCGATGCCGTCGGCGGAGGAAATGCGCTGGTGGGGATGCATGGGCGATTTGAGTCCGAAGCCCGTCACGTAGCAATAGCCCGTGGCATTGCGACCGAGGATGTAGTCGGCGCATTGCATGGCGGCGGTGAGGTATTTCTGCAAGCCGGTGACCTTGTGGGCGAAGAGGAAGGTCATGCCGTTGGCGCAGAAGGCCTCTGCCAGACAACCCCATCCGAAGTCTTTGGCATTGTTGCCCGTAGGCGTCTGGAAAGAGGAGGTGGCGGTGGTGGCGAGTTGCTTGTCACTGTAGGCAAGCAGCTGCGACTTCATCTTGCTGCTCATCTCGGCATTGGCTTCGCCGTGGATCATCCATTCCCATTGGGCGATAGGAGCCACATAGCCCCATGCCGGGACGCGGAAATCACCGGGCGCGGTGGATTGAACATCGGCAAGGAAGGCTCCTTCTCCGGTGAGGATGTATAGTTCGGTAGCCGCCCAGAACTGTTCGTCCTTGGCGTTGAAGTCGCCATAGGTTCCTGTAAAGACAGCGGGCTGATACTGCTTGTTCATGGCATCCTGATTATAGAGTGCCTTGGGGTGCTGCAGTGCCCACTGATAGGCCTGATGGGCAGCCTCGGCTGCCTGACGGGAGAAGGTGGGGTAGTCCTTGGAATCCTTGAAGATACGGGCGGCCAGGGCCATCACTGCGGCAAAGTCGTAAGTGGCAGTGACGCTCTTTTGCACGACATAACGCTGCTGATGGCAGTCCTTGGGCATGATGAATCCCTCGAAATTCGGGGTGGTCAGTTTGTGATACACGCCACCGTCGTTGGGGTCTTGCATCGTGAGCATCCATTGAAGGTTGTACATCAGTTCGTCGAGCAGGTCGGCTGTCTGGTTCTTGCTTTCGGGAATATTGGTGTTGAGGCCATCGTAATAGCTGGGGTTCTGCTCGTAGGAGAGCAGCATTACGGCCACGGAATAGGCGGAGTTGACGATGTATTTGTTGTAGTCGCCGGCATCATACCAGCCCAAGGGCGAGATGATGTAACTACCGGCAGGCCGCTGCTCAGAGGCAGCAGAGGGATGGATCATCACGCGGGTGTCGGCGTGGCCCAACGGGCGGGCATATTCGCCGGCATATTGCTTCTCAATCTCACAGCCCGAGCGCATCAGGTAGTAGGACTTGATGGCTGCGGTGGTCACTTCGCGGAGTGCATCATCTTTGATCACGAACGGCTGCTCGTGACCGTTGGCGCTGAGAATGTACTGGCCGGGCGTCTTGAGTGCGCTGAAGTCAACGATGGTGCGCTGCTTGCTTGACCAGGGGGAGGTGGCCTTGCGGAGCACCTTCGCCTTGGCTACGCTTTTGCCCGTAGCGGCATCGCGGATGGTAATCTTACTGGCTTTTGAGGCTTCAATGATGGCCACCTTCTCCTGATTGGGATACATACCTGTCTGATTCAGGCGGATGGTTTCGTCTGCTTGTGCATGAGCCGTTGCCGTGACGGCAAGGGCGAAAGCTAAACTGAGTAATCGAGTCATAATGTGATAAGGTTAGTGAATGATAAATGGATTACGGTTATTTGCCTTTATGGCGATTGGCCCGCTGCTGGCGGTATTTGGCTTTCTGCATGGCAGAGCCTGAACCGTGGGCGCCGGTGATGTATTTCTTCTTCTTGGCTTTGGTCTTCACCTTGTCGTCGGCGGTCTTTTCACGACCGCCTCGACCGAAGGAAATACCATTTTCAAGGATTGATTGAAAATCTTCTTCTTTTGCCATAATTCTGAGGATTAGGGGGTGAGGGCGTCGGGGTGATTCTTCACTCTTCACTCTTCATTCTTCACTTTAATGATGGAACAGACGCACGCCCGTGAAGGCCATGGCGATGCCGTATTTGTCGCAGGTCTCGATGACGTTGTCGTCGCGAACGCTGCCACCGGCCTGTGCAATATATTCCACGCCACTCTTGTGGGCTCGCTCGATATTGTCGCCGAAGGGGAAGAATGCATCGGAACCGAGGCTCACCTTCGTGTTCTGGGCAATCCATTCCTTTTTCTCTTCGCGGGTGAGCGGTTCGGGCTGTGTCTTGAAGAACTGCTGCCAGGTGCCGTCGCGGAGTACGTCGTCGTAATCGTCAGAGATATATACGTCGATGGTGTTGTCGCGATCGGCGCGGCGTATCTTGTCGATGAAAGGCAGATTCATCACTTTGGGATGCTGGCGTAGCCACCAGATGTCGGCCTTGTTGCCAGCCAGACGGGTACAGTGGATGCGGCTCTGCTGTCCGGCACCGATACCGATGGCCTGTCCGTCCTTCACGTAGCACACGGAGTTCGACTGTGTGTATTTCAGTGTGATGAGTGCAATCATCAGATCGCGCTTGGCCTCGGCGGGGAATTCCTTGTTCTGAGTGGGGATATTCTCGAAGAGTGCAGGATCGTCGAGGCGGATTTCGTTGCGGCCCTGTTCGAAGGTGATGCCGAAACACTGCTTGGTCTCTACGGGAGCGGGCACGTATGCTGGATCAATCTTAATCACGTTGTAAGTGCCCTTGCGCTTCTCGCGCAGAATCTGCAGGGCCTCTTCGGTATAGTCGGGGGCAATCACGCCGTCGCTCACCTCTCTCTTGATCAGGGTGGCCGTAGCTGCATCGCAGGTATTGGATAGGGCAATGAAGTCGCCGTAGCTGCTCATGCGGTCGGCTCCGCGAGCTCGTGCGTAGGCACAGGCGATGGGTGAGAGCTCAATCTTCAGGTCGTCCACGAAGTAAATCTTCTTCAGCGTATCGCTCAGGGGCAGTCCGACGGCAGCACCGGCGGGCGAAACATGCTTGAACGAGGCTGCAGCAGGCAGACCTGTGGCTGCTTTCAGTTCCTTGACCAACTGCCAGGAGTTGAGTGCGTCAAGGAAATTGATGTAACCGGGACGGCCGTTGAGCACTTCGATGGGTAACTCGCCTTCCTGCATGTAGATACGCGAAGGCTTTTGATTCGGATTGCATCCGTACTTCAATGCTAATTCTTTCATTCTTTGTTGATTAATGTGATTCTGTCTGCAAAGTTAGCACAAATGAGTGGAAAAACAAAATATATTTTGATTTTTAGTTTTCTTTAGATGAGGAGGCTCGGTTAGACCATCGTTTTTTAGGAAACGAGCCCGAAATGTTAATGGATTTATTATATTCGTATTAAAAGCTGTTAACGCAAACAGTTAAAGTTTGAAAGTAGGGAAAGTGGGCTAAATTGCGCTATAACAGACAGTAAGGGGAAGAATGGACGCTAAAATCGGACATTTCGGACAATTAAAAAAGATGTGAACCCATTTTTCTGGCCGTATATTTTTTTGTACCTTTGCGGTGCATAAGAAAATTTGGGCGTGGATTCACTTGTAATCCAAACAGCCTATAATCAATTTATTGACTCTTCTAACCCTCAACTAATGAGAAAGAAAATATTTGTTTTTGCAGTACTCCTGCTATTGACTTGTGTTTCTGTTACCGATGCTCGTAAGCGTAAGGTGCAGAAGAAAGAAACAACGACGCTCACCAGTGAGCGCCATGAGATTGACAACTTTGACTTCCTCTACAACGGAACCGACTATGATGATTACAATGTGTCGGCTACCGAAGACTTGATGAGCGAAGCCTTCTCGCATATCGGTACTCGCTATCGCAGTGGTGCCAAAGGTCCGTACGCTTTCGATTGCTCTGGTTTCACAAGCTACGTGTTCCGGCAGTTTGGTGAAAATATCGGCAGTTGTTCTCGCGATCAGTATGCCAAGAATCAGCCTATCAGCCGTAATGACCTGCAGACGGGTGACTTGGTGTTCTTCACCAGTCGTGGTTCTGGCCGTGGCGTAGGCCATGTGGGTATTGTGGTTGACGTGAATGGCGATGGTACATTCTCCTTTATCCACGCTTCTTCGAGCGAGGGTGTGAAGGTGAGCAAATCTACCGATGGCTATTATGCACGTCGCTACGTGGGAGCACGGCGAGTGATGTAAAGGGGAGAGAGACCCACCCCAAACAAGAGATCCACCCCAGCCCTCCCTGTTTAGGGAGGGGGTAATATGAGATTTAAATTCGGAATGAGAACTCTTTTAATATGCTTATTGATAAATGCTGGTCTTGTAAGGCCGGCATTTGCTGTTAATCAGCAGCAGGAATCAGGAACCCAGCGGCAGGCTGACAAGACGCTGACCTTTGCCATGGTGGGCGATGTGATGATGGGGACTACCTTTCCCTCAGTTCAGCTACCAGCCAATGGCGGTGCCAATCTCTTCAAGGATGCCAAGGGCGTGCTGGCAGATGCCGATGTGGCCGTGGGCAATCTGGAAGGTGCGCTCTGCGAAGGTGGTAAGACTACCAAGGGCGGCAAGAACTCATATGCCTTCCGTACACCACCCAGTTATGCGCAATGGCTGAAGGAGGCCGGCTTCGACTTTATGAGTATGGCCAACAATCATTCACGCGATTTTGGCGACGAGGGCATTCTGCAGACGGAACATGCTCTTCAGGCGCAGGGCATACTCTATGCCGGTGTGGAAGGGCGTATCACTTCGGCAGTCTTGGAGCGCAAGGGACTCCGTATCGGACTGTGTGCTTTCGGGCATAATCCCTACACCGTGAAGCATCTTGACCTGGATCGCGTGAAGCAGATTCTGGATGAACTGAAATGGAAGTCGGATATTATCGTGGTGTCTTTCCACGGTGGAGCCGAAGGGCGCGACAAGCGCCATCTGCCATACGGCAAGGAGGTGTTCTTCAACGAGAACCGCGGCTCACTACGCGAATTGGCGCATTTCTGTATTGACAACGGTGCTGATGTGGTTTATGGTCATGGTCCCCACGTGCTCCGCTGCGTGGAAGTCTATAAGAATAAGTTCATCGCTTACAGTCTGGGCAATTTCTGCACGCCCTACGGCGTGAGCCTTACGGGCATCTCAGGCTATGCACCGCTGATAGAAATCAAGACCGACCTCAAGGGCAATTTCCTGAGTGGGCAGATTCATCCCTTCATCCAACAGCGCGGCATCGGACCGCGTACAGATAAGACAGGAGCGGTCATCGGCGAGATGAAATCGCTCACGGAGGCCGATATCCCCATGAATGCCATCCGTATCAACCACGAAGGACAAATAATCCTGAAATAATAAAAAGAGGCTCGAACCAACGTTCGGGCCTCTTTTATGCCTGTTTTGTTGAGGATATTACTCCTTGACAACGGTTCTCTTTTCAGCGATGCGAGCCTTCTTACCAGTGAGCTTGCGCAGGTAATACAGCTTAGCGCGACGAACCTTACCTACCTTGTTCACCTCGATAGAATCGATAGCGGGCGACTCGATGGGGAAGATACGCTCCACACCGATGGTGCCTGACATCTTGCGGACGGTGAAGCGACGCTTGTCACCATGACCTACAATCTTGATTACCACACCACGGTAGAGCTGGATACGCTCTTTAGAACCTTCGACGATTTTGTAAGCGACAGTTACAGTGTCACCAGCCTTGAACTCTGGGAACTTCTTGCCGGTTGCAAATGCTTCTTCAGCAACTTTGATTAAATCCATTTGTTTTTAATTCTTAAAGTGTTATCGTGCCTTGCGCAACATGGCCAAGCAACTCTTCTGCATGCCAGCGGTTACGCCGAAAAGCGGGTGCAAAGGTACTACAATTTCTTTGTCCGACCAAAATATTCGTCATATTTTTAATGGAAAACGCACTTTTATTCGTTTTTTTAACTACCTTTGTAGCATGAATTTATGATTAAGCCCTATACGAATATGAAAACTAAAGCAGTCTTTCTTTCTTTGGCGGCCTTTCTCGTACTGCTGTCGGGATGTAAGTCGCATTACCAGCTGAGCAATGTCAGCCGGACGCGCATATTGGTTGACAAACGGTTTGACCAACAGCCTGATGCGATGGCCGCAGCCTATCTGCTGCCTTACACGCAACATGTTGACAGTCTGATGAATCCCGTGGTGGGACGCACGGCGGAGTATCTGGAGCGCGGCATCCCCGAAGGCCTGCTTTCCAATCTCTTGCCGGATATCTTTATCTGGGCTTCAGCCCGTTATAATGAGAACCCCGATTTCGCCGTCTATAACTATGGCGGCATCCGTGCTGCCTTGCCAGCCGGCGAGGTGACACGGGGGGATATACTCGACGTGGCACCCTTTGAGAATATGATTTGCTTCGGAACACTTCGCGGGGCTGACGTCCTGAAACTGTTTCAGCAGTCGATAGTGAGAGGACCTCACGGTTTCAGCCATGGTGTGAAGCTGGTTTTCGACAAGGATCGCAAGTTGAAGTCGGCAACGATCAATGGCAAACCGATTGATCCGGAGGGCAGTTACCGTTTTACGACCATCGACTATCTGGCCCACGGCAACGATGCGATGACGGCCTTCAAGAAAAAGACCGATTACGTGGAGTACAAGAAGCCCGAAGACAATAGCCGAGAGATTATCATTACCTATTTCAAGGACAAACTTTCGCGTGGCGAAATGATTGCCCCCAAACTCGAAGGAAGAGTGCAGATAGAGAATTAGATCTTTAACCTTCAAACTTGAAACTAAGAAATATGAAGTCAAAGTATATATATAATAAGGTGGGGTTGCTTCTGGCCCTTATCCTTTTCGCCTTCATGCCTTTGCTGGCACAGGACAAGCAATTGCTCATCCTGCACACTAACGATACCCACAGTTGCATACTTCCGCTGAAGGAAACACTTGCCGATACAACGATTGCTGGCCGAGGAGGTTATCTCCGCAGGGTTGCCCTCGTGAAGGAGGAACGTGCGCGTGAACCTGAACTGTTGCTGTTTGATAGCGGTGACTTTTCACAAGGCTCTCCCTACTATTCCATTTTCAAAGGCGATGTTGAGATTGACCTGATGAACCAGATGCGCTATGATGCTGCCACGATTGGCAATCATGAATTTGACTATGGCATGGAAAACATGGCAAGGTTGTTCCGCCGTGCCAACTTCCCCATCGTATGTGCCAACTACGACTTTACGGGAACTCCCTGCGAAGGTCTCGTGAAGCCCTACGTCATCATCAAGCGCAAGGGTGTGAAGATTGGTGTCTTTGGCCTGGCTCCTGAATTGGATGGGTTGGTAGAGAAGAATTCCTGTGCGGGTGTCCGCTTCCTGAATCCGGTGGAGGTGGCTAACCGTGTGGCTCGTGAACTGAAGGAAGATAAGAAGTGCGACCTTGTGGTCTGCCTTTCCCATCTGGGATGGTCGGACGAACCTTATGGCGACAAGACGATGATGGCTCAGACGCGCAACATCGACCTCGTTTTGGGTGGTCATTCGCATTCCTATCTGGAGAATCTGGAATGGGTGCAGAACCTCGACGGGAAGCCTATTGCCAACGACCAGAATGGCAAGCATGCCGTATGGGTGGGACGGCTGACGCTTGACCTGAAGAAAAAATAATCCGGTTTTGCAACCAAGTTGCACGAAAGTCATCATAACTTTGCACCCAGAAAAGAAAACATAAAGCTAAAAAGTTATGATGACATTCATTGAAAGTTATTGGGATGCGCTGGTCATGATGATGGCTGAGATGGCACCCTATCTGATGCTCGGCTTCTTTATAGCCGGGCTGCTCCGTACGTTTGTCCCCCATAGTCTCTATTCCCGTCACCTTGCTCCGCGCAATATGAAGAGCGTGGTGAAGGCAGCCGCACTGGGCATTCCACTGCCGCTGTGTTCGTGTGGCGTGATACCCACCAGCGTAGGTCTCCGTAAGGAAGGGGCCAGCCATGGAGCCTGTACCAGTTTCCTGATAGCCACGCCTCAGACTGGCGTCGATTCCATTGCTGCCACTTATTCGCTGATGGGACTTCCCTTTGCCATCGTTCGTCCGATAGCTGCGCTCTTTACGGCTATGTTTGGCGGATGGATGGTCAACAGATTTGCCCGTGAGGATGAACAGATTTCTGCTGCCGCTGCCCAAAGCGGCGAGCATGACCATTGCGACTGCGGTTGCGATGACCATTGTGAAGACGAACATCACCATCACGACGGTGATGAGGCTTGCTCTTGCAGCACCACTCCGAAGCCTGGCTTCTGGGATAAGCTGAAAGGTGCACTCGAATATGGATTCGTGGAGATGTTGCAGGATGTGGGCAAATGGCTGGTGATAGGCCTGTTGATTGCCGCCCTGATCACGGTGGCCGTTCCCAACGATTGGCTGGCTGCGCTCCACGAGTATAAACTGCTCAACATGCTCATCGTGCTGGCCGTTGCCATTCCGATGTATGTCTGCGCCACGGGTTCCATTCCTATTGCCGTTTCGCTCATGGCAAAGGGGCTTACACCGGGTGCTGCCCTAGTGCTGCTGATGGCTGGACCAGCCGTGAATAGTGCCAGCATTCTGGTCATCGGAAAGGTATTCGGCAAGCGTACGCTCAGTCTCTACGTGCTTTCCATCGTCATCGGAGCCATCCTCTTCGGCTTGTGCATCGACTACCTGTTGCCTCAGGAGTGGTTTACCGTGAGCAGTGTGATAACTGCAGGCGGACATTGTGCCCACTGTCTGACGGTCTGGGACTGGATATTCTTGGGTGTATTGGTGCTGTTGCTTGTCAATGCCTTAGTGCTCCACCGCCATCATCACCATGAGCACGATCATCATGCCCATGAGAGTGAGGGCGAAGGTCATGACCATGCACCGAAGGCCACCGTCTATAAGGTGGAGGGCATGGCCTGCAATCACTGCAAGGCTGCCGTGAAGAATGCCATCGACGTGATTCCTGGCGTTGAAAAGGTGGAGGTAGATCTGGCCGCAGGTAAGGCTTACGTCTATGGCAAGCATCATCCTGAGGAGGTGGTGAAGGCTGTCAGCGAACGCGGCTATAACACTACGCTTCTCGAAGCATAGCCGTTATGCTATAAATACAAAAAAGGGGACTGCCGTTTCTGGCAGTCCCTTTTGCAATATATAGGGTTGGCTGTCCTTAGCGGATCACAGCCTCAATGTGGCGGGGAGAGATGACGCGAGCGTTATAGACCACCGTCATCATGTGGGTTCTGGGGTCGTAATCTACAGCCCTTACGCCTCTCATGTTGCTCACGAGGGCCACCACGTTGCGATGGTGCATGGTATGCCGATGTACGCGGAAGGCTGCGGTGTGGATGTCGGCAGCATGTCCGTAGTGGCGGTGCATGGCTGGATGGCGGTCATAGTGATGATGGCGTCCGTATCCGACGCGCATTTCCTTACGATAATCCGGACGGATGTCCTTCTTGTTGTTTGCCATTGCGGGGGTGCTTACTGTGATGGCCATGATCATCATGGCGGCTGCAATCACTTTATTGAACTTCTTCATAATCGTAGAATTTTAATTGTTATACATGTTATGTTCATCAGAGATTCGGATAAGTTCCTTTCTCTGATGCAAAGGTCGCAACTTTTGATGGCTTATCAAAAGTTTATTTCCTATAATGAAGGGGAGTTTTCTCTATTCCTGATAGGGAATTCCCTCCCGCCTACTCAAAGTAGAACGTGAGGGCAATCATTTTGGTCTTGGCTTCGTTTACGGCTTGGGCGTAAGGATGCATGTTCTTGTCCTGCAGTTTGCCGGGGTGATCCTTGTCGAGCACGTTGCCAAGTCCGAACATGAACTTGAGTTCGGGGCGCAGCTTGAAGAAGGGCAGATAGAAATCGCAACCCAGGCCCAGCTCCAGATATACGTCAGTCCTCTTGAACTGCAGATAGTCTTCCGAATTGCCCGAAAGGTTGATCATGGGGTTCACGCCCACCATCATGTAGGGACGGTGGTTGTTGAAGCGCTTGGCAGCGAAGATCAGGTCGCAGGCTGCCGATATATAGACGCTCTTCATGTTTTGCTGCTGGCGGATGTTGGTTCCGTCGTCCAGCTTGTCGGTATGGTTCAGGAAGGTGTAGTGGCGGGTGCCGAAATACATGGCTGGAGCTACGCGGAAGGCAAAGTGCTCGCTCAGGCGCGCCTCGCCCAGCACGCCTACGGTGAAACCGGCGTTCCAGTTGTCCTGGTCGCAGGTGATGAGCCGGGTAGTTTCCGTGCCGTCCTCATTCTGGATGGTCACGGGGCCCACGTTGTTCAGTTCCACGTCTTGCAGGTGCGTACCGATGAGCACGCCGAAGTGGAACGGGCGCAGATCCGTGTAGGGACGGTTCTGCACGGTACGCTCCTGAGCCTGCAGGCAAACGGCCGTCAGCACGAGGAGTAGGGCAGTGATGGTTATTCTTTTCATCCTCATTAATAACGACGCGAGCCGTTTTATATTGTGTAATCCCCATAATTTGGTATTCAGTCACTATCGTTTTGTGAAATAAAGTTAATCAGCGGAAGATTTGATACCTAAAAATAATGATATCTGAAATTAATGGTTATCTTTGCACCGTAAAAATACATCAACAGTATTATACAAGAACATTAGTATTAATAATAACAAAACAACATTATGGCTTACGTAATTGGTGAAGACTGCATCGCATGTGGAACATGTATCGATGAGTGCCCCGTAGGAGCAATCTCTGAGGGCGAGCGTTATTCAATTGACCCAGACGTGTGCACCGAGTGTGGCACTTGCGCTGGTGTTTGTCCTTCTGAGGCAATCTCTCTGCCTGAGTAATCGAGACGCAGTTTTATTAACGAACAAGAAAGAGCCGCCCTTCGGGGTGGCTCTCTTCGTTTGTGGGTTTCCGTCCAGAGTCTGCGCGCTTCCTTTCCAAAGTCTGGAAGGCTTGTTTCCAATGGGTAGAAGCAACGCTTCCAATGGGTGGAAACATTGCTTCTGATGGGTGGAAACAATGTTTCCAATGAGTGGAAGATTTCAGCGGCGGCTTTTTTCCGTAGCTTCGCGCTTGGCCTTGAAGTAGCGATCCACGAAATCTATCTGCTCGCGGTTGGGGCGCATGATGAGCGAGGCTCCGTTGCGGAACTGCATCGTGGTGGGCTTTGACTCATCGAACGCGGGCCAGTAGGGCAGACCTTTGCCGTTGGGGTTGCCTGTCTTGGCGAAGTTGATCCAATACTGCTGGATCATCTCCGACACGGCAGACTCTACGGGATACTTGTCGGGCTGCGTCAGGAAATGACCGTTCAGATAGAGAATGTCGTCGGCATGAGCCACACCGTGGCGGCGGCGATCCCGTGCGAAACTCATCTTCGAAGGCTGGTCCAGATAGGCCGAATAGGCTGGGCTCTTGCCCGTCTTTGACTGTAGGTTGACCCATGCATAGGAGGGCCATGCGAAGCCCACGTCGCGGAAGGTGTCGCCAAAGGCATTCCATGCCTCGTCGTCCGTGTTGGCGGGATATATCTTCAACGCCTCTTCGGCCATGTTGCCAAAGATGCCGGCGGCACTTTTCCTGAAATTCTCGGCCGTCATGTTGCCGGGTGCAAAGAGGGCACCCTCGTCAGAATTAGTCATCACAATCACGGGCACGTCGTTGTATTCGCCGCGCTCATAGAGCCGATATTGGTCATCGCAGATCACGTAGCCATCCACGCAGGGCCAGAAACCGGCAAACCCCACGTCGCCATCGCAAAGTGCCATGGCATCCATCTGCCGCATTTGCTTGATGTTCTTTTTCTTCAGATGCTTTTGGAAGGCAATGCCCTGCTGTTCGGCACCCTTCTGAGAGGCATCGAGACCAAGCGAACGGGGATTGTCACTCCAGGGAGCGAACGAGCCGCCGCTCTGGCTGATGCAGCGGTGGAAGAGCCCTTTGGCCAGCGGTGAGGCACAAAGCATACTGCAACTGATGGCTCCGGCACTCTCGCCGAAAATGGTGACATTCGAAGGGTCGCCTCCGAAGTTGGCAATATTGCGCTGCACCCATTCCAAGGCGAATATCTGATCCAGTAGGCCATAGTTGCCTGAGTGACCGTCGGGACTCTCTTTCGACAGTTCGGGATGGGCCATGAAGCCCAGCGCACCTGTGCGGTATTCCACGCTGACGATGACCACACCGCGTAGGGCGAGGTGTCTCCAAAGGTCGCCGCCATACCATTCGCTCTGGAATCCGCCGCCGTGAATCCATACCATCACGGGCAGACGGTCTTTGGCCGATTGGGCTGGAGTGGCGATGGCCAGATAGAGGCAGTCTTCGCTCATCATGTCAGTCGTACGGCCGGGACGAGTGGGCTGTGGCGGCATCTTCCCGAATTCGTTGCAAAGCCTTACGCCCTCCCATGCACGGGCTGGCTGGGGAGCCTTCCAACGGAGTTTGCCCACGGGAGGAGCGGCATAGGGAATGGCTTTATAGACGGCCAGCGTGCTGTCTTGCAAGCCTTCTACGAAGCCCGTTTCCACGTGTGTTTTCAACAGCGGCTGTCCCTGCATGCCTGCAACCGAAGCCAATAGCGCGATAATCAGTAGTGAAAGATACTTTTTCATAAGTCGTTTTCCTTGTCAGTTAGAATACAAGTTTGTGCAAAGATAGTCATAATATTCCGATGTGCCAAGAAATTCCGTTAAAACATGTGCCCTGCACATTCAATCCATAGGTCAGCCATCCGGCGATGACCGGCAGTGGTGGGGTGAATACCGTCCCATATCCAGTAGTCGGGGCGGGGAGCTTCCTGCTGCAACGCGGCGAACATGTCGTGATAAGGAATGCAGACAGCATCTTCCTGGCGGGCAACTTCTGCGACGGCTTGAGCCAGACGTTTCACGATAGATTCGCGGAGGCTATAGTCATCGCGGTTGCCGATACGGCCTGCCTTGGCCACAAAGGGCGTACCCAAGACGATACGGACCTTGGGATTCTGGTGCTTTAGCGCAGCAATCAGCTGGCGGTAGGTCTCTTTCCATTGTTCATAATCGAAATCGGCATGCGCCTTCTCTTCTTCAGGCAGCGACCTGAGTTTGCTCAGGTATTTGTCGGCGTCATTGGTTCCCACCAGAATCGACACCACGTCAGGCCGCAAGTCTAGCGCATCCTTTTGCCAGCGAGCCTTCAGGTCTGCCAGCGTATTTCCGGAAATACCTCGGTTGAAGAACTGCAAGTCCTGTTGCGGACAAATGCTGAGAAAATGCGCTGCGCACATCTCCATATACCCATGCCCGAAGATGTGGTTCAAGTCTTTCTGGTTGCGCTCTTCCGATGGAGCCATGCTGCCTCCGCTGCGTCCCCATCCACCGTCGGTAACGGAATCGCCGATAAACAACACGCGCCGTCCACCCTGAGGTGCCTGCGCAACAATCATCAGTACTGTGGCAAGAAACAAAAAAATAGCAATAATTCTTTTCATGCCACAAAGATAATAAAAAAATCGATTAGTCGGATGCTTTGCTTCCAAATTTGGAAACAAAGCATCCGTACTATTCTTATTTGCGTACTTCGACACGGCAGTAGGGGCGGAAGTAGCAGGCCGGCACGCGGGTTTCGAAGGGGAAGAGATGCTTGTTGGCATCATCCGGATTCTGGCCGGCATAAACAATCATGTTGTCACCCAACTGGAGGGAACCACGACGTCCGTCACCGTCCTCGCTGCCAATGGCAGAGCCGTTCTTCTTGCCGGCATCATGGCCAGCCCATGCCACCACCTTGCCACCGAAGATATAGACTTTGGCACCCTTGGCATCTTCGCCACCGCCGATGCCTGCGCCCCAACCAGTGCCGTCGGCAAACACATCGCCACCATAGACAAATAGTTTACCGCCGTCGAGCGAATGCTCAGTGAATCCCTCACCTGTACCGATGCCGGCAGCATCCACACCGCCAAAGGCACTGACCGTGCCGCCATTGATGGTGACTTCGCCGCCGTGGCCATCCTGACCACCGCCGATACCTGCTCCGTGCTCACCACCATGAGCTTCAACCTTACCACCATTAACAGTGAGGTAGCCGCCATCGATGATGTCATCGGTAAATTGTTCACCACTGCCGATGCCTGCTGCATCCACACCGCCCCAAGCCTTAACTGTGCCGCCGTAGATCGTCACCTTGCCGCCATCGACATCCTGACCTCCGCCGATACCAGCACCGTGCCTACCGCCATGAGCCTCAATCGTACCTCCATAAACAGTGAGCACGCCACCATGCAGATCACGTTTCTGCTCTTCACCGCTTCCGATGCCTGCAGCATCTCTGCGCCTTGGGCCTTGACGGTACCACCGTAGATGGTGATATCTCCACCACTTCCGTCCCAACCGCCACCGATAGCGGAATTGTTCTCTTGAAGCGTCTCAGCCGAAATGTTACAACCGTGAATCACCAGTTTACCCATGTCATCACTGCTGCCAATGGCAGGATATCGTTCGTGATTAAGATGGCTTCTGGCTATCAGCTGGCCGGCATCCTTCGCCTGACCAAAGATGTTGAGCGAATGGCCGAGACTGATCTCGATGCAACTAGTCAGCTTTGCTCCGTCACATACGATGAGATTTGCCGGTTCACCCTCGGGTGCTACGATAACACCAAGGAGACAGTTGGACTTGACGACATACCACTTGCCAGATTCCAGTTGTACGGAGTGACTATCGTTGTTTTCCTTCAACTCGGAATATAGGGTCACGTCCTTCTCTGTAGATACCACCTTCTGGCCGTCCCAGCTGCGCTCCACGTAGGTAATAGGCTCTAAGCCACAGCTGGCGCGGGTCTGACCCGTTAGTTTTTGAGGAACTTCCGCCTCGAAGAGTTCGTCATCTTGTGAACACGCAATGAAACTTACGCCTATCACTGCTGCCGACATGAAGGCCATTAGGGCCTTCATGTTGTTTAGGAATAATCTGTTCGTCTTCATAATATTAAAATTTACTGGTTCATAATTCTGTTTGAGATTTCCAAGCGCAAATATATGAACACTTCAGCCTTATTCCAAACCTTTTCCCGCCTTTCCGTCCCACTTGTTGCGGCAAGTAGCCGTTATTGCGACATAACGGAAAGTCCCTCATAATATGTCGCCACTGACTGTTTAATATAACGGACAAGAGTGAGCCATCCTTCGGGGTGGTTCTCTTCGTTTATGGGCTTCCGTCCAAAGTCTATGCGTTTCCTTTCCAAAGACTGGAAGGCTTGCTTCCAATAGTGGAAGCAAAGTATGATATTGATATAAAATCCAGAAAAAATGCATCTTTTATTTGGCTTTTATCTTACATAATATTACCTTTGCAAACAATATAATAATATTAGAGTATGAAAAAGTATCTTTTTCTTCTATTTGCACTGGTTCTCCTTACTGTTTCAAACAAAGTTAGTGCACAGTTGCCTGCCGTCATCCTCAAAGCGATTGACGGAAAGACGGTTTGTACTGATACTCTCCGTAATAATGGCAAACCGTTTGTCGTTGACTTTTTCGCCACCTGGTGCAAACCCTGCAATCGCGAACTTGATGCCATCAGTGAGGTCTATCAGGACTGGCAGGAAGAGACCGGTGTCAGGATTTTCGCTGTGTCTATCGATCAGGGGCAGAACATTAATAAGGTGAAGCCGCTCGTGGACAGTCATAATTGGGACTATGACGTGTTGCTTGACCCCAATGGTGACTTCAAGCGTGCATTAGGCGTACAGATGATACCCTATGTACTCATCTGCGACGGCAAGGGCAATATTGTCTATAAGCATAATGGCTATGCTGATGGTGATGAGGAGGAACTGATAGCAAAAGTAAGGGAACTCATCAAGGAATAATCATCAATAATCGGGAGTCATGAGAATTCTTTACCAACTATTGCTGTTGGAATGTGTAAGTATGCTGGCCACGTCAGTTATGGCGCAGGAAGCTTACGATGAGAAGAAAATCGTCGTCACGGGAAGCATCCAGAGCGATATTCTCCTGCCGCAGGAAGACGAGAAGATTGGAGCCGAAAAGAGCGATGACAGGGCACTCACCAATTCCTATGCCGATGTGGCGGTGAGGAGCAAGTATGTCGATGCAGGTGCACGGTTCGAGTTTCTTGAGCATCCGTTGCCTGGCTATGAGAAGGATTTCAAAGGGTGGGGCATACCCTATTTTTACGTGAAGGGCAAGTTGAAGAACCTTGAAGCGATAGCTGGCTCATTTTATGAGCAGTTCGGTTCGGGGTTCATCCTCCGCGCCTATGAGGAGCGTTCGTTGGGTATCGACAACCATCTTCTGGGAGGTAAGGTAATCTGCCGTCCCTATAAGGGTATCCAGCTGAAAGTCCTTACCGGTAAGCAGCGCCGCTACTGGGAACACAACGATGCGTGGATCAGTGGTGGTGACGTCGAACTGAACATTGACGAATGGTCAAAACACATGCAGGACTATGGTATGCGCCTGTTGCTGGGTGTTTCGTATGTCAACAAATACGAAAAGCAGGAGGAACTGATGACCGATGCTACTCACCGACTGAACTTCCCCGAGTACGTCAATGCCTTCGATGTGAGGGTAAACATGCAGAAAGGCGGATTTAATGTTCTGGCCGAATATGCGCAGAAGACACAAGACCCATCGTTCGATAATCAGTATATCTATCGCCGCGGCTATGTAGCCATGCTCTCTACCTCCTATTCAAAGAAGGGCATGAGCATCCTTGCACAGGCGAAACGCTCTGACAATATGTCGTTCCGCAGTCGGCGCTCCATGTCGGGCACCTCGTCGTTCATCAACCACCTGCCAGCCTTCACCATGGAACACACCTATGCCTTGGCAGCCCTCTATCCCTATGCTACACACCCGCAAGGCGAATGGGCCTACCAACTGAATGCCAGTTACAATTTCAAACGCAAGACATTTCTTGGCGGTAAATACGGCACACTCGTCAAACTCAACTATTCCTACGTGCATGCCATCGAACAGAATGCTTACAGCGATTCTCCTGCCGGCACCGACGGCTATGGCTCGGCTTTTTGGAAATGGGGGGACCAGATGTATTACCAGGATCTCAACCTCCAGATTGAGAAGCGTGTCACCAGGGATTTCCGGCTCAACGTGATGCTGATGAACCAGTTCTATAACAAGACTATCGTGGAAGGTCACGGTGGTATGGTGCATTCCAACATCTATGTTGTGGACGGCAGATACCAGTTCAGTAAGAAAACCACTTTGCGAGGTGAATTCCAGTATCTCACTACTGCCGATGACGACGGCGACTGGACATACGGTCTGTTGGAACTGTCGTTGGTGCCCCATTGGATGGTGACCGTATCGGATATGTATAACTGTGGCGCCACCGATATTCACTACTATCAGGGTAGCGTCACATTCACCATGGGTTCCCACCGTCTGCAGGCTGGCTACGGACGCACCCGTGCCGGCTATGACTGCTCAGGTGGTGTATGCCGTTACGTTCCGGCCAGCAAAGGATTAACTTTGTCATACCATTACAACTTCTGAAAACATGAACTTCAAGATATATATAATAGGCGTGTTGACGTTGCTGATGGCCTCATGCAGTCATATCAGCGAAGATGAACGCCTCATCTATGTCAAACCGGCACAGGCGGCACGTTGCATCCTCATTGAGGACTTCACCGGGCAGCGTTGCGTGAACTGTCCTGCTGCTACAGCAGAGATCAGCAAACTGCAACAGCAGTACGGTGCCGATACCATCATTGCCGTCGGCATCCATTCAGGACCGCTCGGCTTTGCAGGCAATGCTACCAACATAGGCCTGATGACCGAAACGGGTAACGAATATTATAGTTACTGGCAGGTGGAATACCAACCGGCAGGAGTCATCAACCGCAATGGAGGCGTGCTGCCTTATACAGACTGGCAGGCAAAGGTGTACTCGGAACTGCAGAAACCAGCTCCGCTCACGTTGGCTGTCAGCAACAGCTATGATGCAACCGGGAGAAGTCTAGACATCCGTGTACACGCCCTAGGAACCGACGGCAATACAGACGGCTACCTCCAACTGTGGCTGGTGGAAGACGGCATTAATGCCATGCAACTGCGCTACAATAACATTACCGATGCTGCCAGCGGACAAATCACCGACCGGGAGTATCTGCACCATCATGTGTTCCGCACGGCCGTCAATGGTACGTGGGGTGATACTTTCTCCATCCAGGAAGGCGAGGAAAAGGACATGACTTTCATTTGTCAGATACCCGAGGCCTGGAATGCCGACAAGTTGGCGGTCATCGCTTTTGTATATAACGAACAGGGCGTGCAACAGGTCACCCGCAAGGCTCTACATGCTCAATAATTCCGAACAAACATCAAAACAACATTTCGTATAATGAAAAAACTTTTATCCACATTACTTGCTGCTTTTTGCGCCCTACCGTTGTTGGCACAAAGCAACATCGTTTTTACCGACGAGAACGGCACAGAGATTGCCGATGGGACGATTGTTACCGCCAATAAACCTGTGACCGATGATTTCGGTGAAATGCTTATCCCTTCAGGCGTCTATGTCAAGAATCAGTCGGCTGAAGATGCAGGCGTACGTATCAATTACACCGTCAAGACCCTCGACAACGGAACCATGCAGATATGCTTCCCCATGTCATGCGTGTCAAAGAGTACCACAGGATCATTCAACACCGACAACGGATTGATGAGTGCCAACGAGAAGCGCGACCTTCAGACCGAATGGTTGCCGCAGGCTTATGGCAGTTGTACCGTCACCTATCAGATAGAGATGATGAAGCAGACGTCCGTCTTCCCACCTAAGTATGAGTCGCAGGGAACGGGTTCCGCCATCACCGTGAACTATGTCTATGCTGACCCCACCGCCATCAACGTGATTACCGACAACAGCCACGATGCCACCAGCGCATACTATGATGCTGCGGGAGCACGACGGGCACAGCCCCGCCACGGACTCAACATTGTCAGGAAGACTAATGGCAAGGTGGTGAAGCAATGGATTCGCTAAGAAAACACTTTTTTATTCACTATAAACATCAATGATATGAAAAGATTTCTACTTTTTGCAGCAACATGTTTGCTGACTTTGGGCGTCAATGCTCAGGCATTGGTCATGAAGCAATCTGCCGATAATGTCTTGAAGACTGGGAAGTCGAAAACTGCTTTTGTGATGAACGAAGTTAGGAAAGCTCCGCGTAAGGCGCTCGCTGCTAATCAGTATTACTGTGGTCTCTACACTACAGACGAAATTGCCGAATACGGATCCGGAATGGGGAGTTATACTTCCGGCGTTTGCAAGGCGGCTACCATTTTTACCGAGGACGTTTACAAGAATTTCGCCGGCTTTAAGGTTGTTGGTATGCGCGTGGCACTCTGTTGCGACATTACTGACTTCGGTGTCTTTGTCTCTAAAGAGGAAGGAGGGAACATCGTAGAGTTCTTAAGCAAGCAAGTGGGAACTGCCAGTGCAGGATGGAACACCGTGATGTTCGACGCAAGCGAGCAGTTTGAAATACCTGCCGGCAGTACCGAGTTTCTCACTGGTTTCTCCTATATGCAGAAGAATACTAAGAATCCCAAAAATCCCCAGTATTGCACCGATGACTGTTATCCCATCTCCTATGTGGAAGGTCTCGCCAACACCGGATATCTGATGTTTTACGGAAATATCCCGGAAACTTATAATGGCAGCGGTGAAGGGTGGTACCCCTTAGACAACAGTGGTGCTCTCTCCGTGCAGTGGATTGTGGAAGGAGAACTGGCTGGCCAGCATGTCTCGCTGAACGGTATTGCTACTGATAAGAAGTTCTATAAGGCCGGTGAGAACATCGTGGGCAGTATTGCTGTCTCAAACCTTGGTAAGGATGCTATCACTAATCTCGGTTTCAACCTCTACGTGGATGGTACGAAGGTTGCTAATTACCCTGCTGAAGTTTCCATCAATACCATGCAGGACAATACGGTAACGGTCAGCAGCCCCGTACCTGCCGGACTCTCCTCAGGATCACACACCTTCAAGGCAGAATTGGCTACCATCAATGGTAGTGCGCCTATCGGAAAGGTTGATAATGGTACCCTCTCTACGGAGTTCAAGGTATATGTTGAATCCAAGCCACGACAGAAGTACCTCATCGAGCACTTTACGTCAAATACTTGTACCTATTGTCCGCTCGGTTACCAACTCATGCGTATCATTGAGTCCAGTCACAATGATATAGCATGGGTATCCATCCACGGCAACATGAGTGGGGTTGATCCACTCAATTTCGATGAATGCGACCAGTTGCAGAATATGATGCGTCTTCAAGGATGGCCAGGAGCCAGCTTCAACAGAATTTATGATGCGGGCTTGGCAGAAGGAAGTGCGACCTTGGTCTATGGCATCGGATACTATGAGCAGTACATTCCACAGATGGCTTCCGAAATCTATGGTTTCCTCAGAAATTATTCCAATCCGTCATTCGTGGCTCTCGACGTTCAGCAGAAATACAATGCCGACAGCCGTACGCTTGACCTCACTGTCAAGGGTACAGGTGCTAAAGATGCCAGCAAACTCCTTGACGGATATGGCATCACCATCTATGTCACTGAGGCTGGAATCAAGGGCAGACAACTCAATCAGGGCACATGGGTAGAAAACTATGAGCACAACAACGCGCTTCGGATGGTACTTACTAACGTAGGCGGAGATGCCATCACTTGGAATGGCGACAACTTCGAATACACAAAGAGCGTCACTATCCCCGAAACATACGTCGCCGAGAACCTCAGCATCACAGCGTTCGTGGCTCCGCAGGTGGCCGATATCAACGATGTCAATGTTTACAACATGGCAGTAAACAACAGTGAGAAAGTGTCCCTCGATGTCCATGCTAGCGGCATCAATGATATCAACACCAACAGCAATGTGCATGAGACGAAACGTTATACCATCGGCGGTCAACAACTAAATGCACCCAGCAAGGGCATCAACATCGTGAAGATGAACGACGGCACCATTCGTAAGGTCATCGTGAAATAACCCTTCTTTATCCGATACATCAGCGGCGGCAATGATACCTCTCATTGCCGCCACTGTTATTCATAGAAAATGATTACATGTGAATTTGTGGAAGGTCCCCTTTTCATTTTGGAATGACCCCGAAAGAGACTCCGTTTCTGATTGTTTATTCCGTGCTGTCGTTCCATATTGTTTTGTTTTATGCGTTTCTGAAGGCAAAAGTACAATCATATTTCCTACCGGCCCAATTAATTATGCTATAAATATTCCGAGAAGTGAATGGTGATACATTTCTGAATGTATGGAGATGGTATTATTAAAGTGTTTTAGAAAATAAAAAAACTTCACCATGCGGTGTAACCCGTTTGATGACAAGGAGTTGCGGTGAAGGGTTAAAAGACGACCCCAACTGGAGACCCACCCCAACCCTCCCTGTTTAGGGAGGGAGCTTTGCAATCGTGCATTCGTAAATGTGCCACTTCGGTATCGTAAATGATAGAGTTACGTCTCGGAAATGATACATTTAGTCTTTATATTTCTAGGTCACTTGGATAACTGTAGTGTATTCCGTTTGATGATGTTTTGGTCTTTAATCTATGATGTTTTGAAGTTCGTTTGATAATAGATTGAAGTCCATTCTATGATAGATTGAAGTTCGTTTGATGATACTTTGGAAGTCAAAACATCATCAAATGGAATGAGTTTTCTAGTTTTTTTTTAAAGATAACACAAAGACACGAAGACACGAAATAATAAAAGACCCACCCCAACCCTCCCTGCTTAGGCATTGCCGAGTCATGACATAAATCGCCGAAAGGCAAAGGCTGGGGTGGGTCTCCAGTTGGGTTGGGTTGTTCCTAAACCCTTCACCTCAAAGCGTTGGCTTCCAACTGGTTTCGGGATTCGGTGAAGTTTTTTTTTTAATGAATAAAAGAATTTACAACATTTTGTCGGAAATAATGAGTATCTTTGCCCGCATAATTGTGATTGATGATGAAGAAAAGTGCTTTTATTATAGTTTTGATGTTCATGACGTTGTCTGTGGCAGCCAGTAAGTCTGACGGCAAAGCTGCTGTCAGCCGTCAGGAGGCCATGCGTCTCTATGAAGCCAGTGGTAGTTATTACGAAGAACAGCTCTACGACAGTGCCGTCATCGCTGGTGAGCAGGCGCTGCCCATGCTTCGCCAGTTGGGCATGACCGACGAGATAGCCGACGAACTGAGCATACTCGCCGTGTGTACTTCGCGACAGTCTGACTACCAGAAAGCCCTGCGCTACGCCCGGGAGTGCAACGCTATGGATCGGGCCAGCGGTGATAAGGAGATGATTTCTTCGTCGCTCAACACCATCGGTGCCATCTATGTAGATGCCAAACAGCCGCAGGAGGGACTGAAATATATACTCGAGGCACTCCAGTTGGCCGAAGAGATCAACCATCGTGCCCGTATCGCCATGTATTGTGGGGCAGCAGCCGAGACGGAGCTCTCCATGAATCACTTTGATGCGGCCCTGCGATATATCGAGCGTGCCATACAGCTGGAACGAGAAGATGGGCGGCAGATGAAACTGCGAGTGCGTCTGGCCCAGAAGGCGGCCATCCTGTTGGGTATGAAGCAACACCGCGAGGCATTGGCCATCTTCGACACCATTATCCCATTCTTCCGCCACGAGGGCAACCGCCAGTCGCTGGCCATATCGCTCAACAAAGTGGGCCACACGCTGCTTTCCATGAGCCGAGCCTCAGGATGCGCCGATAAAGAGAAGCGCCGATTGGAGCGTCAGGCCGTGCCCTATCTGCGTGAAGCTGTCAGCCTGTGTCACGAGATGGGCAATCCTTATAACGAAATGCACGCCCGCGACGGACTGTATCAGGCGCTGTGGACCATCAATCCCGACAGTGCCCGACTGGAGCTTGAACGCTTTAACCTGCTGAGGGACTCGCTCTACAACCACGGTGCCGCCGACCTGTTGGCCCGCTACAATGCCGAGTTTGGAAACAAGCGGCTGATTGATGAGAACGCCGAAGTACGCCGTTCGCGTACCATTATTATAATAATAGGTATCATGTTGCTGGCTGTGGCCATCGCGCTGATAGTGATGTATCGACGCCGCGCGGCCCTTCAGCGCCGCCGACTCAGCGAAGTCACCATGACGCTCGACGAGTTGCGACGGCGATACGAGACCGTGCATGCCGACCGCCAGCAGCAGGAACTCTCAGCCCGCGACAAAGACTTCCTGACCCGCACCATGAACATCATAGCCGAGCAGATAGAGACCAGCAGTGTCAATGTGGATGCGCTTGCCTCGCAGATGGCGATGAGTACCACCCAGTTCCGTAACCGCCTGAAAGCGATTACTGGTGAGACCCCACAGGGCTATATTACTAATATTCGCATGCAGAAGGCGCGCCAGCTGCTGGATGATATAGAGCCTCAAACAACAATTTTAGACATTGCCCTGGGTTGCGGCTACGAAGACCAAGGTGCATTCACCCGCGCCTTTAAACGCTTCTATGGCGTCACTCCCAGCGAATATCTAACCCAGAATAAGAATAATATGTAGCAAAATTGTTTGCCAAATGTAACATTGGGGGCATTTTGGAAGATTCTGCACAATTTTCTGCGCATTCTGCTGAAGATTGTGCCTTGTTTTTGCCGTAACTTTGCTATCGAGAACAAAGATACGACATCTCAATGGACCAGAATTCACCAAACGATAAACCAAACCGCAGGCACCAGGCAGCCAGCAGCTATACCGAGGAGCAGACACGGCTCCTATTTGCCATACGTGATATGGTGAAAGCGGAGGTGAAGCGACAATTAAAGGAGATATTTAAATAAACATATTATTAATCACTTTAAACAAAACAACATGCTGAAAAAGACATTAAAAATTTCACTGGTAGCGCTCGTGGCTATGTTCACATTCAACATAGCGGTTGGGGCACAGACTAAGACAGACATGGTAACCTTTGATGGTAAGGAGTTCAGCGTTCAGCATCCGAAAGATTATGCTGACGTAGCAGATGCTTGGGACTCAAGCATAGTAAACGAATGGAAGAAAGATGACCAACACAAGCTTACTGTATGGGCCGAAGAGTATGGTCAGGCTACTGTGGCTACACTGAAAGAGTGGGGAACCATTATGAAGGATAATTACGAAGCGAAAGACATTGACTGGGTGGTGGATGAACCCATAATCAACGGCAATGTTCTCACCATGCGAATGGAGGCTGACGGTGTGGTTCAATACTATTATACCATAGTACCAGAGGGTAGCTTTAACTTCACAGGCACAATGAGTTTCCTTGCCAGTGAAGAAGACCGCTACAAGCCCATTTTTGACGCTGTTTTGGCATCTATCAAGAAGAAGTAAACGCCAATAAACATTTAAACATTATGAAAAAGATTTTGATGATGATGGCTCTTGCAGCCATGACGATGGCAGTGAGTGCGCAGCAGAAGTGGGCTTATCAGTCAGACTACGATGAGGGCAGAGCCTGCGTGAAGGATGCTAATGGTAAGTGGGGGCACATCGACGAGCAGGGTAAGCTGGTTGGGCAGATGTGGCGCAACGTGAAATATTTCCAGGAAGGGTTGGCTCCCGTAGAGAATCAGGACGAACTCTGGGGCTTTGTGGATAAGACGGGCAAAGTGGTCATTCCCTGCATATATTTCAATGTAGGATGGTTTAGCGAAGGCTTGAGCGCTGTAGCTTTGTCAGAAGATCACTCTATTAAGTACGGCTATATCGACAAAACGGGCAAGGTGGTCATTCCCCTCCAATGGGAAGAGGCCTATTCGTTTAAGAACGGCAAGGCCAAGGTCCAGGTGAAACAGGATGACGGCCAGCGCGTCTGGAAGATAATCAACAAGACGGGCAAGTATGTAGAGTAATTATATCTGTTGTTATAAGATTAGATATAATGGGAAAAATTATTTTGATCGTTTCGGCTATGATGCTGCTTATGGCATGTGGAGGAAAGAAAACTAGTGGTGAAGACGCAACCGTTGCCGACTCAACGTATACCAAGGCATCAGTCAGTGCTGACTCTGTAGAAATTTTTGCCAACGAGGCGAAGGATGAGGACAATATCGACGAACTGGTGTTTGAGCCTGACCTTAAGAGCGACAAGCCGTTGGACCTGTCTGACGGTAAGGACAAGACTGCTAAGTATTTTCCCGTTTGGGAAGAGGATATCGTCTATGAGGAGGACGAGGAAGAGGGTGTGGTACGTTACCAACTGAGTCTGGGATACGACATGCCGCTACAGCAGTTGTACGAGAAACTGCCTGGTAAGCCTGCTAATAAGAAAGAGGTTGGTCGTGTGGTGCTCATCGACTTGAACAAGGACGGTCATACGGATGCCCTTGTCTGTCTTGGCCGCTATGGCGTCAACGAAGACCTATACTTCGATGCCTATTTATGGGATGAGAGTGGCGACGTTTTCGCACTCGTCAAAGATTACCGCCAAATTCCCAATCCGGGAATCGACAAGAAGACCTCAGACATTACCAGCCATATAGGTTCTGACCGTGAGATATGGATCTGGAAGGGAAAGAACAAAATCGAGAAAAGGCTGGAAACAACAGAACAAAATTGATTCCCCAACAGTAAAAGTTTCAAGTTATTATAATTTATAAAAGTAAAGACAATGAAAAAGGTCTTGATGATGATGGCTTTTGCAGCTATGTTCGCATTCGACACAGTAGCTCACGCACAGAGTTTGGAAGGTAATTGGCAGGCTGAGAAGAAGATGGAAGACGTAGCAATGAACTACATTCTGGCTTTCATGGGCAACGAGGTGACCCAAAGTTTAGTGTGCACTTGCGAGAAGGAGATCGGTACAGTAAGCGTCAGCTTTGCCTTACCTGCACAGAGCTATACGCCAGGGGCGAAGACTATTAACTTCACGTTCGACGCTTCGATGGTCGAGGTTAAATTGAAGGACGTAATATTCAACAAGGCGACCAAGGACGTCATCAAGGAAAGGCCTTCGTCGGAGAAATATATTATGGATTTGGTGTTGGATGATTTCAAGGAGCAGAAGGAGGACGTAGCCATCCAGTTCCTCTTCAGTGGCGATTGTACCATTGCCAATCAGACTGTTCAGAGCTTTGAATTGAAGAATGCCAAGGGTGAGACCTACCTATTCAAGAAGACGAAATGAACAACAGAAGAATCATACTAATTCTGGCTCTTATAGCCTCGGCGGCAGTAATGTCCGCCCAGCCGAGGTTGAAGGAATTGAACATCCGTGTGGTGCTCAGCAAGAACGGTGATGCACGCATCACGGAGACGCGGCGAATGACCGTCACGGACGTGGGTACGGAGTGTTATATAGGACTTGGCAATATGAGTCCGAGTAAGGTAGAGAATCTGACCGTAAGCGACGAGACTGGACGCCAGTACGAGAATATCGGCACGAAGTGGAGCGTGAAGGCCAGCCGACAGGAGAAGGCCGGGCGTTGCGGCATCGTAGAGAAGAGCCACGGCGTGACCGAACTATGCTGGGGGCTTGGTGACAGCGGTGAGCGGACGTACGTCACCAGTTACACCATCACCAGTCTGGTGCGCGGCTATCCCGATGCCGACGCCATCCGCCACGTGTTCCTCGACGAGAGTGTGAAGTCCAAGCCCGAAAAGGCAAGGGTGATCATCGAGGCGGCTGATACGACACTGAAGTTCACACCAGAGAATTGCGGTGTTTGGGGGTTCCGCTTCGAAGGCGACCTGCAGTTTAAGGACGGCAAGATGATAGCTGAGACCACTGAGGCGATGAACTCAGAGGCGGCACTCTACGTCATGGCAAAATTCCCCAAGGGGATGCTGACTCCTACAGTTCAAGACTCCGACGACACCTTCGAGCATAAGAAACAGTTGGCATTTGAGGGCAGCGACTATGGCGACGCTATCAAGGAGGAGGGCTTCTGGGACGACGTGCTGAGTGTTCTCAAAGCCATTGGCATACTCCTTGCCGGTGCTGCCGGTTTGTGGGGACTATTCCTTCTCGTTAAAAAGATGATGGCTGAGGCTAAGCGTAAGAAACACGAGAAGTGGACACAGACCGTCGATTACTTCCGCGACGTACCCTTGGAGGGCAATCTGCAGGCGGCAAACGACATGCTGAACGCATTCAACTATAAAGACGGGGGCGACTACAAGCGGCTACTACAAGCCACGGTGCTGCAGTTGGTCAACGCCAATGCCTTTGCCGTGAAGCCTGTGATGACGGAATCGGGCGAGATGCAGCAGCGCTTTGTGGTGCAAGACATACCGATGGATATAGACCTGCCGCCGCTGGCCTACAAGGTTCATGACATATTCCAGAAAGCAGCGGGCGACAACCAGGTGCTGGATTCCAAGGAACTGGAGACGTTTATGGACGACAAGGCCAATGCGAAACTGATGCGCCAGTTCCTTGAATTGCTGTGTACGAAGCGCGACGTCAAGTATTACGACAAGCACAAGGACGAGATGGCCGAGGTCTATGGCTTCAAGCGTTTCCTCAGCGACTTTACGCTGGCTGGTGAGCGCAACCTGTCGGAAACGAAGTTGTGGCGCGACTATCTTGTATGGGCCACGCTCTTCGGCAATGCCGCTCAGTTGACGAAGGACATGCAGCTGGTAAACCCCGAGTTTTTCAAGATGGACGAGGTGGCCGTGCAGATGTCGGGCGATACCAACAACGCAGGCAGCGAGGTTCTGTCGGCAGTCAGCAATGTACTCATGATTAGTGAAGGCATCCTGCGCGAACGGATGCTGGACACCAAGAGGCAAAGGAGAAAGGCCAACAAGAGCAAGAAGCACCACAGTACTGTGGACCGCGACGAGGGTCGTGGCGGTCGCTCATCGCGTGGCGGCGGTGGCGGCGGATTCTCCGGTGGTGGCGGTGGCGGTATCCGGTAACTTTTTTCATTAAATTAGAATTAGTTTCGCGGAAATTTCGTAACTTTGAAGCCAAATCAACAACACGATGGTAACATCGCTGCTAAGAATCATTAAAAAGAAATCAATAATCAATCAGATTACAATATGAAAAAGGGTTTTTTTGCAATGATTTTTGCTTGCTGCACGCTGAGTGTGTCGGCACAGGGCGGCTCGACTTCGCTCGAAGACATTGACGAGGGCTGGGCATCTAAACCTATCAGTAACGTGGCTAACGGCAACTTCGCCACCATGCTGGAACGCTTCTACCAGACATGGCCCTCATGGATGGTGAGAGCCGTAAGGGATACAATGAAGAAGGGACTCACCAAGCAAGTGCTCGACAAGGGTACGGAACTGACCGTCACCGTTGACCAGAAGAATGGCTTTGTAAGTGTCGGAGATGGCGGTACGGACGGCGAATATATGTCAGCCTGCTATTGGAACCGTTCGAATGGTCATAAACTGCTGGCAGTACTTTTGGGCAGTCCTACCGATCCTTGCCTGGAGGTGTTGTGTACCTACGACTACGACCCTGCCAAGAAGATGCTGACACCAGAGCCGGAGATTCTGAAGGGCTATCGCTGGCACGACCGCAAGGCATGCAGTCAGATATTCTGCAACCTGCCCCGGAAGGGTAAGGAAATCACCGTGGACGACTGGAGTGGCGATGACGGTCCTGTGAGACACACTTTCAAATGGGACGGTATGAAGCCCTTCTATTCGAAGAGTGAGCCACTGAAGCTTGACGATTACTGATTTAATTAACCGACGATATGAATAAGAATGTTTTGTTTGTCCTAGCCCTGCTTTTGTCCTGCGCCACCATGCTCCAGGCACAGGATAAAGGTGAACAAGTGAACCATATCCGCAAGGTGTATGCCGATGCCAAGAAACGAATAGCGGAGAATGGCAAGAACGGAACGGCGGCACTCGACGTGACCGTCACCAGCCGCGATGCTTCTGAGGTGAGTGAGGATTTCAGCATCGAAAGTACCTGCCGCCAGCAGACGTATTTTAGCAAGGTGCCTACGAGTGACGGCTATTTCGAAAACGTGCCTTACTTTATCAGTTCAAGCAGCGAGTCCAACGGACATACTGTGTATCGTGAGTTTCTTTATGATCCGCAGAAAGGGTATTTGCTGTTCAGTTATATGAAAGGCGAGACACATGCGGGATTCGTGGTAGAGACACGCTATTATTATGATGCCAACGGCGGGCTGGTTGACCAGAAACATAGGGTGGGTGGCTCTGATGCAACCGCTAATGCTCATAGCTGGAGCAGTTGGGATACGGACTTGGAGATGGGTAAGCAGATGCTGCAGCAGTTTCGTGACCTGATGGAACGTGAAGACGCGAATGGCATGACGAAGGGTACCAAGTTGCTGAAGGTCACCAAGGCCGACCGCATGAAGATGATTCGCAGTCAGTATGCCAAGGCAAAGAACAATATCGCACGAATAGAGAAATCGGATTTCGCCACGGGTGTAGATGTCGTCATCCATGACCAGCACGACATTGAAGGACCGCCACTCACCAAAACGTATATATTTTTTTTCGACTATACGCCCGACAGTGAAGGCAATCCAGCCCCGCACTGCTACTTCTTCTCAGAGCGCCACAAGAGTATGTATATGGAAAGCTATGAGGAATTCCTCTTCGATCCGAAGACCGACGACCTTATCTTCTTCTATGACACCAGCGACGAGGAGGACATGCATTTCGAGGTGCGGCTTTACTACGATGCCAACGGTCATTGCATAGAGTCGAAGCATAATACCGATATCGATGACTTCGACTTCTACTGCGATTCACAACGAGCTAAAGCCAAGAAAATGCTGAAGGTGTTTCGCAGCGCATTCCTGTAAAATATAGTTTAAAAGAAAAGCCCTGCATCTTTTGGAATGCAGGGCTTTTTGGATTATACAAGTTGATTATTTGATATCCATAATCTGCTTGGCAGTCTCATCGTCGGGCTTGTACTGGAGCAGCTTGGCTGCATATTCCTTGGCCTCGGCAATGCGGTCGTTCTGGATGTAGTGAACGGCGAGATACTGGTAAGCGGTAGCAAGCTTCTTCTGATCACCGGCGGTCTTGTCGGCCTTGGGCTCTACGAGGCTGATGTACTTCTCGTAGTAAGGCTTAGCCTCACCCTTCTTCATATCGGTGTTCATCTGATAGTGGAGGAGGGCACGCTGGTAAGCAGCATAGTCAGCAGCATAGGTGTACTTCGTCTCCATGTCGGCATATACCTGGTCGGCCTTTTTCAGAGCAGCCAGCTTGCCAGCCTCGTCGGCACCGTCCATCTGCTCAATGTAGATGTCAGCCAGTCCGCGGAGGTGGTTAGCATTGCCCTGGTCGCCGAGAAGTTCGAGATACTTGTTGTAGTGGGTAACAGCGTTCTCGTAGTCCTTCTTCTTGGTATATACGTCGGAGATGAGCTTGTAAACCTCGTTCTTGCTGGGATCGAGCTCCTGAACCATCTTGTAGGCCTTGATGGCTTCCTCGGTGCGGTTGAGGTTGTAGAGCACGTCGCCGTAGTTCTGATAGTCGTTGACGGTGAACTTCAAGGTGTCCTTCTTGTTGAACATCTTCTCTGCATACTGGGCAGCCTCGCCGTAGTTCTTCAGCTTGTTGTTGCTGTAGAAGGCCAGACGGTTGAAGTGGTTGAAGTCGGGGTAGGTTTGAATACCCTTCTTGGCCAGGTCAAGTGTCTTTTCATACTGCTCCATCACGAATGCGGTGGTGGCATAGTCGGAGAGGATATAGTCGTCGAGCTTGGTGACGTCCTTCACCTTGTCGTAATACTCCATGGCGCTCTTCAGCTTGTTGGCGTTAGAGTACATGTAGCCGGCAGCGGCATCTACGGGATAGTCGGGCTTTACCTGACGGAGTTTCTCGAGCATTTCAACGGCTCCCTTGGGATCAACCTTCTGATATACGCGGGCGTACTTCACATAACCTGTAGGATCCTGGGGATCGAACTGGGTAGCGGTCTGATACCACATGGCAGCCTCACCGGCATTGTCGTTAACGGCAGCCATATCGCCCTTGAGCAGATAACCGAAGGCTGAATTCTTGTTAGCCTTGATAGCCATGTCGGCATACTTCAGGGCTTCGGCCTCGTTGCCACCATCGAAGAAGGCACGTCCCAGACCAGCGAGGGCCTGCGGGTTCTTCTTGAACATCTTTGTAAACTCCTTAACGGCATCCTTGGTGGCCTTTACGTCACCCTTGTTGTCGATAACTACCTTGGTGATGGCATCTACCTGAGCCTTCACATCCTGTGCTTTAACGGGGAGTGCGGTGCTGAGCACAAGCGCTCCTGCCAATACGTATTTGATTGCTTTCATATCCATAATGATTTTAAGTTATTAATCGTTCTTATGATGATTTTATTGCCTGAAAAGTTTAATCATTAAAACTTTTTTAGAATCCGCTATTTACGTTAACATCGCGGATGGCGATTTCTCCACGTACAGGCAAAAGGCCTGACTTGAAGATAATCAGCTGGCCACGGGGCTGCTCAATGAAGTGGGCAAAGGCCCAGGGGAGTCCGCGGCGGGGATCGTTGAGCAGCGCATATATGGTTCTCACGAAGGGGTAACGTCCGTTGAGCAGCCATGCCTGATAGGGCTTCCAACTGTTCATTGGGGTTGCCACATCCATGCGGCTGACAGACATTACGGTGATCTTCTTGTTCCAAGTGGTGTTGGTAGTGTCTCGCTTGTCATTAAGCCAGTTGCTACCGATGATGCCGATGGCGTTCGGCGTTCTCTCGACATAGTCTATAACTTCGGCGCTGGTCTGAGCGGCAAAGATGTTGGGACTGTTGATGGGCTTGCCACCGAGGATGGAGTCCACGCAGAAGTGGACGGCACTGGATGACTTGTTGTCAAAACATACCCAAATCTCTCCGCGCTTGGAGCCTTTGTTGACATCGCTCCACTGCTTGGCCTCACCGCTGAGAATGCGTTTCACGTCGTTGACGGTAATGCATGAGTCGGTGTTCTGGTTGTTACAGATGAGCGCCATACCGTCGTAGGCCAGTGGAATGGCTTCGGGCAGCATGTCGCGTGCTTTGAGGTTGTCGAATTCCTTTTTGGTGAAGTTACGGGCGGTGACGGTCATCCAGATGCTATCGTTGAGCAGGAGGTTTACGCCGTCAACCTCGTTAGTGTAAATTGGATTTAGCTTTGCGTCGGGGTGCAAAGCCTCGAATACATCTTTCAGTTCATCGATGATGGGACTGAAACTCTCGTCGGCGGCGAAAGATATTTCACCAGACTGTGGGGTATCCGTTCTACCACTTTTCGGTTTGTCCTCACAGGAGGACAAACCGAAAGCGATAAGTAATTCTACGATAGTAATGTAGAATAAGTGTCTTTTCATTTAGAAAGTCTGTTTACTGAAGTTTGAATGTTACAGGTACGGTGTACTTCACACGCACAGCTGAACCGTTCTGCTTACCAGGGATCCAGTGTGGCATGCTCTTTACCACGCGTGCAGCCTCTTTGTCGAGTGAGGGGTCAACTGACTTGGCCACCTTCACGTCGGTGATAGAACCGTCCTTCTCAACCACGAACTGAACGATCACACGGCCTTGAACACCATTCTCTGCTGCAATCACAGGATACTTGATGTTCTGTCCGAGCCATGACATCAGAGCGCCCATACCACCGGGGAATGAAGGCATCTGTTCCACAACGTCGAACACCTTGTTCTCTTCAACGGGCTTCGGAGGCTCGGGAGCTGCAATCTCTTCCTTAGCCTTGAGCACCTCGCCGCCTACCTCATCGTTACCTTCAACGGTGAAAGCACCTACGGCCTTGTTACTCTTTTCAACTTCATCGAGCTTGATCTCGTCTTCTTCCTTCACCTCATTATCCTTCTTGATGACAGGTGCCGTGAACTTCACAGAAGACTTAACCTTCTCAACGACTTTCTCAGGTTCAACCTTGATCTGCTCTTTCTTTTCAACCTTGGCTTCCTTCTTCTTCTGCTCAAGGGCGGAGAGCTCAATAGCCTGGGTGTTTTCCACCTGGCGGTTGGCTTCTACCATGTGCTGAAGTTGGAGTCCGAGGAACAAGAGGACTGCAGCAAGGGCTACAATTATGATGGACCAAATGTTACGCTTGGTAGTACCCTTGCGAAGTTTGTAGGCACCATAAGCTTGGTTTCTGCCTTCAAATACAAGGTCGGTCCATTCGTTGGATATCAAATCTAACTTTGCCATTGTAATTCCTTTTTAAATTGTTAGTGATCTTGGGATTACTTGATGCCGCGCTTATCGAGAAGCTTCTTGTCGTCATCGTTGATCTTGTCGATCACGTAAGTACCAATACTGCAAATTGTCATCTCGTCAAGAGCATCGACCATGTTCTTGTAGCTGGCTTCGTCGGTACACTTGATGATGATGGTCATCGTAGGTACCTTGCCGCTCTCGAGTTCACCCTTCTTGATCTTAGCCAACTCAGCGTCGTAGATGCTGTCGGGGTACTGCTCGGGATGAGCCAGTTTCTTCTGGTCGAGTTTAATCTTTGCTGCCATGATTTCAGCAACGGGAACAGTTCCGTCTTCGGTCTTGTGCGAGATAAGCACGTCGCGAATACCTTTCTTGCCCCATGTTGTCTCTTTCAGACAGTTAGGATCGTCATAGTTGGGGATACCGTCCACATGATAGATCTTGTCATTGCCACACACATAGAGCGTGATGGTCTGAGAAGCCTTCGCTGCGTTACGGTCCTTGTCCTGGATGTTCTCATCATTACTCGGCATGGTTAAGTTCATCGTCTGGGGCTTAGCCAGTGATGTACACAGCATGAAGAAGGTGATAAGCAACATCATCATATCCACCATCGGCGTGAAGTCCACGCGGGTGTTCATTTTTTTCTGTCTGCTCGCTTTTTTCTTAGCCATGTCTTAATCCTCCGTATTTGATTTGAGTGCAGTGATCAGATAGTAGCGGTTCTCGCTCATATCCTGCAGCTCAGACATCATCTTCTTGATTGTCTTGTAAGGCGTATTTGCGTCGGCCTTGATGGCAATCTTCATGTCTGGACCGTTATTCTCACGTGCAATAGTAACCCAGTCCTGGAACTCGCTCATCTTACCGTTCACAGAATCGGTAGGAATACCGCGGGTTGCCATGTACTCATTCATTTTCTCACTGTCCTGACTCAAGAGGGATTTGCAGTGTCCGGTGATGCAGCGTATCAGGCGCTTTTTGCCTATCTCAAATCACTGCCTGCGCTGCCGGACGAAAAGCCCGTATTGCAGCCGGACGGCACATCGTTTTATACGAACCTGCCGGAAATGCTTCATATCAGAATGCTGCTTTCCTGCCTCTGTGATGCGGACTATACTGCAACGGCATCCCACGAAGATGCGTCGCTTTTCACCGAGGCGGAGGAAAAAGAGCTGGATGCCGCCGCGGTTCTGCAATCAATTTATACGTATAAGGAACAAATCAGCAAAAATTCAAACGCAGATGCAAAGCTGAATCAAATCCGGAATGAAGTATTCCGGAGCTGTCTGCAAGCGGCAGAGCAGCCGTCGGGGCTCTTTACACTCACGGCACCGACCGGCACCGGCAAAACGCTTTCCCTGCTGGCTTTTGCGGTGAAGCATGCGGAAACATATCACAAGCGGCGTATCATCATTGTGCTGCCGTTTTTGTCGATCATTTCCCAGAATGCCAAAATCTATGCCGATATCTGCGGAGATATCCTTGAGGCGCACAGTATGGCTGCATACGGCTGCGATGAACATACAAAGCTGCTTGCGGAGCAATGGAATGTGCCGGCCATTGTGACGACATCGGTCAAGTTTTTTGAAGCGTTTTTCAAATCGAAGCCGACCGATCTCAGATGTGTTGCATGTAAGCTGCAGTCGCCCTCTGCGCAAGGGCGCGAATTGAAACTATGATCCGTACAAGATCAAGGTATTCAATGCCGTCGGTCTCCCGCCGTATCGTACACGGTTTCCTGATTGAAAAGAATTTCGTGCGAACAAAAAATTGTTGAACGAAAGGATGTGAAGTGTTTGGAAGATGATAAAATGATTCCTTTATCCTATATTTCACAATACGGATATTGCAAACGGCGTGTCGGCATACTGATGCTGGAAAAGGGAATCAGGCAGGATGAACCGCTGCTTCTGTAAAAGCGATGAGCATAATCCCTGCCTGCGGCAGATCATACCGGTCGGCGCGCTGCATAAAAAAATACTGCTTATTCCGTAAAAAATGCTGTTTATTCCGTGATTGCATTGGCAAAAATAGATGAATATGCTATATTTATGGTGTACAATACGGCACGGTTGTGAATAATTAACAATATTAAAGAAAAATAATGGGTGAGACGGCACAATCACACGGATTCTGTCATCTCACGCACCGGACAGCGCAGTCGGGAAATACTGCTGCACCGGTTATATTTATTTGGAACGGGGGTATATTTATGAAACACAGAACACACAGACAAACTGCACTCTTTTGCAGTCTGCTGCTGACGGCTGGGGCAGTGCAGCTTCCGGCGGTACCGGTCAGTGCCGCGGAAGTCTATGCCGAGCTCTATGTCTCGCCGGACGGTGACGACAGCAATGCAGGTACAAAAGCCGCACCGCTGAAAACGCTTGCCGGTGCGCGGGATGCCGTGCGCAAGTGCAGGGACGGTATGACCGGTGATATTATCGTCAATTTCCGCGGCGGTGTGTACCGTATGACGGAGGCGGTCGCATTTGATACGCGCGATTCCGCACCGGATGCGGATTATGTATTCCCCGCAAGCTGTGCAACAACCGGCGATACGATTATCCCGATCCGCAGTGCAGGCAGCGGCAAAACGGTCTGGTTTGCACCGGACGGCACAACGGCATTCAAAGCCGGCAGCAATATGACAAAGGTCACCGGTACTGCCGCAAAGATCAAAACACCGGCGGAATCCGGCGAATACTACATCTATGTGACCGATACTTCCGGCAAGGTGCTGAGCAAGTCGAAGCATCTGCTGCGTGTCGGCGGCGGCAGTGCGGCAATGAGCGGCGATGCGGTCGAGGCAGCATCCTATGATGTGCAGTCCGGCGTCGATATCGAGAATTTGCAGGAAGGCGGCAGGGATGTCGGCTATATCGAAAACGGCGACTGGATCGGCTTTCAGAATGTCGATTTCAAGGACGGCGCAGATGCAATCGAGTTTTGCTATGCGTCACCGTCTGGCGGTTCTTCGATTGAAGTCCGGCTCGATGCACCGGACGGTACACTGATCGGTACCTGTGCGGTGAAAAATACCGGCGGCTGGCATGATTTTGCGACCAATACCGCAGCGCTTGAGAAGACAACTGGCAAACATGATCTCTATTTTGTTTTCAAGGGCGGCGAAAGCTATCTGTTCAATCTGATGTCGTGGAAGCTGAAATTCCCGAATGAGCCGGAAATGATCGAAGACTGGATTTACGGTGATCTCAACGGCGATCTGGATGTCGATGCGGAGGACGTCAGACTGCACATAGATTATCTGCTCGGAAAAATCAAGCAATTTCCGGTTGAAGAATAAAACTGTATGAAACAGAGACCTGACCTTGCCGTCAGGTCTCTTTTTTCGGCATAGAAATACAGAGAATCATATGTGAAAATGCACATTATATATACCGGAGCAGATGTTGTTTTGTCTGCAATCTGGATTTTTGATCGGACATCGGTTTTCCCTCTTGACAAATCAGAAGGTTGGTGATAAAATCTCGTTGTTAGCATATGCTTACCACTGATTTGCTGCGGTTAGATGCCGCTAACAATATGAGGAGAACAATTATTTTTGCTCTCTGGGGACACAGTGACATAAGGAGGTCATAATGAGCGAAGCAGAAAGAAAATTCTTAGAGGTACATGGGCTGAAAAAGAGCTTCGGCAGCGGCGACACGAAACAGGATGTTCTGAAAGGGCTGGACTTCACGGCCAGCAAAGGGGAATTTTGTGTGCTGCTCGGACCGTCCGGTTCCGGAAAATCTACCCTGCTGAATATTCTCGGCGGCATTGACCGCGCCGACGAGGGCGAAATCCTGATCAACGGCGACAAGCTCGAAGACATGAACGAAAAGAGCCTGACGCGCTACCGCCGCAAGCATCTGGGGTATGTGTTTCAATCGTATAATCTCATTCCGAATCTCAATGTCAAGGAAAACATCGAAACCGGCGCCTATCTCTCGGATCAGCCGCTGGACATTGACGAGCTGCTGAAAATCCTCGGTCTGTTTGAGCACCGCTATAAGCTGCCGAATCAGCTTTCCGGCGGTCAGCAGCAGCGCGTGTCAATCGGTCGGGCAATCGTCAAAAATCCGGATATTCTGCTTTGCGACGAGCCGACCGGCGCACTCGATTATACAACATCCAAGGAGATTTTGCAGCTCATTGAAGAGGTGAATCAAAAATACGGTAATACGGTCATTATGGTGACGCACAACGAGGCGATCAAGCGCATGGCAGACCATGTCATCAAGCTGCGCGACGGCAAAATCCGGCACGATGACCGCATCACGGATAAAATCACTGCGGCTGAGCTGGAATGGTAAGGGGGCAGCAGTATGGAGAACATTCAGTTCGGAAAACGCCCCAAAAACCCGCTGCGCAAGCGTGTCCGGCGTGATTTGCTGCGCGACTGGAAACGCTATCTGATGATCTTTGCGATGCTGGTCGTGATCATCGGCTTTGTATCGGGCATGTATGTCGCAAACAACAGCATGATGACATCGCTGGACGGCAATGCGGCAAAATTCAGACGCGAGGACGGCCATTTTGAGCTCTCCCGCATCGCGGAGCCGGAGATGATCGAAGCGATTGCATCCGGCGAAAAAGCGGATATGGAAAAGATTTTCCGTGCGCGTGCTTATACGGAAGCCGAGCCGGAGATTCAGCAGGCAGTGCAGGAAGCCGTCGAAGAACAGGTGCGGGAACAGGTCAGGGCTGCAATCACAGAGCAGGTCACGGCGGCTGTTGATGCACAGATCGAGGCTGCCGGACAGAAGATGCCCGAAGAAATGCGACAGGAAATGCTGGACACGGCGCTGCAAACCGCAATGGATGAAAACTATGAAAAAGCGGTGAAGGATGCACTGAAAGAGGCATGGGATTCTGCCGAATACAAGGATGCCCTTGCCGAAGCGACAGACAAAGCACATGCGGAAATTGACAAAGAAATCGACAAGGAATATACAAAGCTGGCAGAGCGCTATGAGCTCGATCAGACATTTGACGCTGTG
>JAEEGJ010004486.1_pt1 | contig 47003 bp, 43 predicted proteins | sample 8958761 | NCBI WGS metagenome assembly JAEEGJ01 (sample SAMN16246546, study PRJNA631951) | gut metagenome | biome: gut microbiome; feature: rumen; material: RS-attached | host: Bos | place: Iran: Karaj | collected 2018-10
ACTTGTAAACTATCTTTATCTTATATTGCCTACTATGGATTGTAGGTTTAAACCACATAATACACGTTAACACTCCATTTGAAATCCATGCATTGTCTATCATATTGGCACATTTTTTTCTTAAATCTCTTAACTGATTTGCCAGCGATATCGGTTGTGGTTTTAATAAATACGCTTTAGCCATGGTGATGATTTGGTATTACATCTATACTACCTTCTTCTGATAAAACACCGGTATTAGGATTCATTTTGTAGTTTCCCGAAATAATTGCATCCTTTTCATTATTTGCCATTTCTGTTATGACTCTATCTCCGAATTTTTCACCAAATATTCTCTTGATTTGTCTGCCCATATCGATAGTATTATATTTACTCCACTTCTGAATTGATAAATCTTGTTTAACTCGATTAAGCCATTCAAAAAAAGCCTTTTTACGCAAAGGATTATCTTTCCATTTGTCCGTGAAAAAATCGCCTCTATATGAAGGATTCTCTACTAAATATATTCCATTATGTTTATGTTCTTCAAGATATTGCTCTGCGTTATCTATAAAATTCTGTATTGTTTCACAAATACTGCCTTGATTATTATATAATTCAGCTGTAATAGTTGTTATCAGAATTGATATTGGTTTATCTGCCTTACTAATTTCATTACCAGTAGCAACATCTTCATCCGGATAATCTGCAAACATTATGTCTCTATGTCTTTTAAGCAATTGTATTGACATTTGAAGAGGCGTATTTAGTTCACTCCTTGGGATTTCTTCAACCTTTACCTCTTCATTAAACCTTCTTTCGCCACTATGCACTAACATATAGTTTTCAAGTAGTGCCTGATAACGCAGTTTACAACGCCCCTTAAACCAGTCTGTATATCCTTTAGGATCTGAACCCTCATATATATAATAATCTGATTCATCCTCATGATAGGTAATGTTTATGGAAGTATCTTTCCCTTCCCCTTTTTTATATCCCGGGATGACATCCATATGAAAATTATCTACATGTTTATATTCCACATGCCAGCATTTCCTTTTTTCTTCTATACCCTTGACTTCTTTATATTGCTTCAACCAACCATAAACAATTTCTTTTTTTAATTGCTTAGCAGTTAATCCATAATCTTCCGCCAACTCGCATACCAAATCCAAATCATAATCATCCGCATCATCAATCGGTTTTATTACTGTCCCAAGTGCAAACGATCCTTGTGAATACATCGAAACATCGTAATCCGTCTTCTGTTTCACCCACTCAGAAAAAGCTCTATACTCACTTTCAGCTTTCTTAAATAGCGAATCACTTATATCTAATCGATTTGCCACTATCCTTAAAATGTGCTCTATATCTTTTGTACTATATGGCATCTAATACTATCTCCTAAAAAACCTTATACTTTTTATCTTTAAACTTCCTTATCCCATCCGGTCTCTGGTCATATACATAAAGATGTCGGATACTATCTCTGCCTCCAGTATTGAATACTTCTTTTACTATATGATATACATGATAAGGATTTAGTGTTCCGAAAACATTAATCTCTTTAATGCATGAGGGCAGGCCACGTACTATAGTTGTAATCGTCTTAATATATTCCTCGCTCTGATATCTCGTTTTGTCATTTTCCTTAAATCTGGAAATAGAAATAAAAGGATAATCCTTAACTGAATCTGGAATCTGTGTATTCAAGATATTATAGGTATCTATCAAAAGAAGATTTATTACTCTTGTTGCGTATTGCGAAGTTTTACCATTGCTATTAACTGCACTACAGTCATCTATTTGATTAAATACCTGAATATTTTCTTTAGTGTCACACTTATGAATCCCCTCTTCATAAATGAAATCCGTAAACAAGTCGTTCAAAATCATTTTAAACTGTAAATAAATGGGAACCCCTTTCAAATTACATCTCTTATAACCTAAGATTTTATTACAAATCCAATAAGAAAAATATAAATGTTTATGATAAAACTTACCACTATTAAGCACCTTTTCCTTATTTGATTTGTGGATCAAATAAAAAACAATACCTAACACTACCAAAAATATTGCAGGAAAACCTATTGCTATCAAAATTCTCAGTTTTAGATCAATGTCATTATATCTTAACCCATTTTCCGTAAACAGTTTCAAAATACATGTTTTTATATCTACAGGCAAAATTATCGATACTAAAACCAATATAAATAGAAGTAACAAAATACCTATTTGTCCAAACTGTCGCTTCCAATCTCTAATATTCTCAAAAAGTTTACGATTATTCTCCATATAATTATTATAATCTTTTTCAATATTACTTTATTCCTACTACAGATACCTACTTCTACAATGCTCCGTCCATTTAACTAGATATAAACTTTTTCATGGGCTTACTATAATAGTTGTTGTCGTCGCGCGTTTTGTCTATTTTCTATGTGCAGGATATGTTCCGTGTTTTTTTCGAACATTTCCTGTCTATTATTTTCGAAGTATTGATTAATTTCTTCATCTGTTTCATCTTTATTAACTTGAACTACATCCACATTATATCCTAGCTTATACATAACTCCAATTGAAGCATTTGCAAACGACGATAAGAATCTTGTATCAAAAGCGGGTACAGCTTCTTCAAAAACATATCTCCATTGTTTAAATGCTTCCGACACCAATACAAATTCTGTATTTCTCTTTCCCTCGTCAGCATATTCTGGAGTTTTAGAGATAACCCACTCCCATATCATTTTTTGAATATATTCAGGTAGAAGCCTAAATAATACAACTAAATTATGGTCTCTATTATATGATATCCCTTGATTAATCAATATGGCTTTTATTGATAACTCTATGGAAAATGCACCATTAACAATCATTGGTGATAAAAAATACACTCCTCCACTTTCTCTATTGATTCTTTCAAGGTTGATGTATGCATTATAGAATGCTTTTGCTTGAAATACTACATTTAAATTATTCATATCAAAGTCACCAGCCCCCTTCAACTGAGGGGTTGAATTTGCCCTATAATGGCTTTTACATGCTCCGTCCAAAGGACGGGGGTGTCGCAAGCATTGTTGCGTGCCACCACAGAATGCGGTTTACTCGTCTTCCTTGGACTCTTCAAACTGTTCCAAAATATACTTTTTTATCGCTTCTTCTGTTACATTTACAACTGTAGCCACAAAATGCTTTATTCCATTTACTCTGGAGACTTGAGTGCTTGTCAAATTTCTTCATCGCACTCATTCCTTTTAAGTACCCCATGAAATTTGAAACACTCAGTTTCGGCGGAATGCAAACACACAGATGTACACGGTCTATACATACTGCCCTTGGAATGTATAAATTTCCAATTTTTCTTTTTTTCTATTCCACCTACACAACATATTAATATTAATATTAGACATGTGAATGTCAAAATCTATATTACAGTTTTACATCTGTGTAACCTGGATAAGAGCAAGCTCCTATGTTTCCAAAATCACCATGATTTCCTACATTTCCAAAATTACCAAACACTCCATACGATACCAATTTATATGGTGACCCAATCTTGTAAAGGAGCCTTCTCCTATCAACGATTTCTCCCAAGTATATTCCACTCATATTAACAAATATTTTTTCCCGTTCTAAGTAGTGGCCTATATTTCTACCGCCTATATCATACAATTGCCCGTTGATAAAATCTGCTATATGCTTCCCACGGCTATCATGTAAATCTGTCATTTATCCACCCGTTCCTCCTTGCAATTTCTTCAAGGCATAATGAAAACGCTTGCTTTTGATGCTCATCATCCATCTGTTGTACTTCATTAAGCATATCATTAAATGCCTTTACTAACTTTACAACATGGATAGATTGTTCTTTCTGATAATTCTGCTGTATTGTTGCATAGTTGGCTTGATAATAAGTACTGTTTATATAGTTTGGATTAAACATTCTTTCGTTGAAATATTGCATGATTAAAACTCTCTTTTTGTTAGTAACTAATCTTCCTTAAGTGCTCCTTCATTATACTCTATTTCTGAAACATTCAATACTGGTAGTATTTCTACATTTGTTTCAGGTTGAGATGTTAAAAGCGAAATTTCGCTTCTTATATACGGAAATAGAATGGCTACTGCATTCTTTTTTATAAGTGTATCCTCAGATATTTTTGCGTCTGATCCCACTACCGCAAAATACCCTGATAGCCTAATAACAATATCATACTCCTCAGGTTTTTCTCCAGCCACAATCAGAGAAACACAATATTCATGTTCTTTATAACAAAAAATATTAATAGCTATTTTAAATTGTGCCTGGTTATTATTTCTAAAACCTTTTCTTTTAAAGCTTATTTCATCAAATACACAATGTTGTAATTTCAAAATGCTGTTTAGATTCTGTTCATTCATATAATCTACCTCCTATGCAGCTATGCTGTAATCAACAGGCAAGTTATACTCCATGTTCAAAGTTGCCGTGCAAGTGGCAAGTTCTTTCTTGAATACTTCGTTTTCATTGTCCTCTACATAAACAATATTTGACTCATCATTCCGAACCAAAGACATCTCACATGGACTTGATGTAATATACTCTTCAAGTATTTCCGTACTAAATATACCGCTAATATATTCGGTATTCAAAGATTCTAATTTTGCAATATAATCATTAATATACTGATATTCCAGTTCGTAATACTCACCCTTTCGAGGTAATTTATCTCCCGAAAACTTACTACTGTTGTATTTATAACACTTTATATGGCCATCTTCATAATGGGTTTCGATTATTTCGTTCTGCTTTCTAAACGTCTGTTCCATAGTAATCTTATTTTGAAGCATATCAATCAAATCTTTATTAGATATTCTTACCAAAATAAATTCACACATTGCTGAATCATATGCCATAACCAAATATCTTTTATTATCCTCACTTACCGCTGCAAATAAAACCGGTTCGTCTACTACTATAAATTCCTCTTCTATTTCTAATTTCCCTATACCTTCAAATGACATCCATTCCATTTTAATCCTCCAATTGACAGATTGAAAACTCTCTTGCAACTACGTCATTGCAGTTTTCAAACAAATACCAATGATGATGAGGTTTATCGCTCTCAAAAGTCGCCGGTCCATATTTACTGCTCATTATTCCTTTTGCTACGCACATTAATTTAGTATTAGGATTAGGGATACTTGTTCTTTTTATCAACATTTTCATATCAGTATTAACAGATACACTATGCGACGTTGGAACATCACCATAACAGTTTTCAATCTTATAATACTCCGCAGTGTCAATATTTCCCATAAAATCTTCTTTAGTTATATTATCGGTACTGTGTATTCCCCTATAAACCGAAATATCTTTAAAATCATCATATAAATCTTTACAAAACTTCTCTATGTTAGATTCTAGCTGTAAACAATTCCTCAATCTTGTAGGAAACCGTTTAATATATTCCTCATCAACATTTTGTTTGTTTATTTTCTCCATCTACTATAGTTTTTCTCCTAATCTTTCTTCTGCAATCATTTTGCTTTCAACTAATTCTTAACTTATTAAATTGTATTATATTTCCTTCACCCACAGCCCATGCAGGTTGCAGTACTCATACACTGCCACTGCCTCATCGCCATCTGCGAGTACAAACTCAGCCTTAGGCTCATCCCCTGCCTTGAGGTTCTTGATCTGTACTCCGTTCTTGGTTTCCAGTGCTATGAACTGGATATAGTGTTCCGGCATCATAGGATGTATCACTTCACCTATCTGTACCTTTACTGTATTTCCTTCTATAGTCACTGCCGGTACGTGCTTCTCGAGTGCTCCGTCCACTGCTCCGGGTACGAGCTCTTTCATGGGCTTACCGCAGCATACTACGGGTACCTTAGAGTCTACGATTTTTGTTATTATGTTTTTGCATGTTTCACATATATAGAATTTTACCATCTTCCTACCTCCTTCTGATTCGCCTAAAACCCCTTATAGCACATGATAGCATATATAGGGAAGGATGTCAATTTAATGGCTCATTTGACCACAGTTTTTAAGTGGTCATTTGTGGTCAAAATAAAAACCGGTCTTTCGACCGGCATAGGGAACAGGGGACGGTTCTCTGTTCCCTATTCTAGAAAGCTTTTCCTGTACTCCCTTTGGTACATTTCATCTTCAGGGCTCAGTTGCATCGCTTTCATCATATTTTCTTTGGCCGCTCCATATTCATGTAGCATATAATATGCCACCCCTTTATTGTAGTATAGCCCTGCATCCTGAGGATCTTTAGAAATACCTTTGTCTATGTATTCTATAGCCTTGTCGTATTCCTTTAAATGGATGTAGCAGATCGCAATATTAAGCCATATATTAGATTCATAGCCTTTTTCTTCCTCTATCCTCTTGTATAGATCAATTGCTTTAGAGTATTCTTCTTGTTTTACCAGAATCGCTGCTATCCCATCTAATGATTCTATTCTTTTATAGTCAGCTTCAAATGCTTTACTATATGCTTCTCTTCCTTTTTTCAGTTTCCCTGTTATGGCATAAATCTTTCCCAGATAATAATTGGCCGCACCAAATAACTTTGGATCTTTTAAGGCCTCTTCACATTCTATTTTTGCATTCTCATATTCTCTTCTTTCTATCAGTCCATCCAGTTTTCTTCCAAATGGACGTGTTTTATCGTAGTATTTTTCCTGAAGCTGTTCTTGTATATCTTCCGGTGTGTTTTGAAGAAGTATATTGCCTTTTTCATCAAAGCTCAAAAGAATATTGAACTTCTTGCGAAATAATGTAATTATTCCCTCCAATTTTTCATTCCATGTATTACAATTATCCGGCACTTCTGTCAAAGTAACATAACCATTAATTATACTCATTATAAAATCTAACAACTCAAAGAAACCCATGTCTTCAATCTGAAATTGTCTACTTTCTGGTAGTGAGTACATCATTCTTGTTGATCCGATTCTTTCAACAGACATATCATTAAAATAATAATCATTTATTTCCGTAATATCTTTCAGTGGTCCAATACTTATAGTATTGTTATGCTTCTTAATATACTCTTGAAACACCTCGTTTTTGCTATTGATGATAATTCTAACTTCGCTTTGATTCCTAAAGGAACTATCCTTAAACAATAACTCTGCCGGGCTTTTAACCGTTATGTTCCTCTCTGTATATAAGTCCAAATACGTAACCGGGGATATAATTATCTCTTCTTCCTTTAACCCTATATTAATTAATGCAGAGTATATACGTGACATAAATTCTCTGACATTGGTTATGAATACTACCACAGGTTGCTCTAACGTATCTATTTTTTTATAGTCTTCCCTGTCGCAGCAGTCAGAAAAATCCCTAAAATAGCTTTTTGGAATACTAGCATTATAATGTGCCCTTCCATCCGGACCAATATGTTTTTCGAATGAATTCGAATGCAGTCCATATATGCAAAGGCATCGTAAATTCAATACTTCTTTTCTACGGAAAAACGTGTATCCGTTACTGTCAAAATAATCTATTTGACTATCCGTTTTAAGTTTTGATATTTCTTCTGATACAGTTCCCGTTTTGACAGCCTTGTATACTCCCTCCAGTATATCTCCCTGTCCCTTTTTCTCTATATTGATCCAGTCTCTTGATGTCCCAAAATATAAGTTCCCTTCCACAAACTGTTCTGCATATTTGCGTTTAGTACACCTAAATAGCATTAATGTGGAAAATGGTACCGGAACCCCAATCTTCGAATTATTATCATCCATAAAATACCATCACAGTCTACCTTTATGATAATACCAAAGCAGATGGTCAAATCCGTTCCGACTTATCTCTATCCCCGATGCTTCTCTGATACTATCTACAGCCATCCTATAATCCTTATAGTTATTAAGATCATACTTTGCCGCAATTTTATAGTATTTCAAATACATTGGTAACACTTTTTTGAGTATTCCGTCAAAAATAGAATAATTATCTTGATACTCCGTTCCCTCAAAAATATAAAAACAGGCATAATGACAATATTTACTTGCAAATGATAGATTATTTCTCGCCCTCTCTTCAGCAGATGTTATCCTGGATATTTCACGAATTAACATCATGTCCTTGTAGTCCGGATTCTTTAAACACTTAATGAATTCTGTTCTGTCAAATTGGTATAATCTTTCCGTTATCTCTTGTCTACCACACTTGTCAGCATTCAGATGAGTGCTATTTTCTCGGTCTACAGCTTCCACGCTGCCTTTTAGGATTTCCTTGTAAGAATATATACTTTCATTTACATTATCAAGCAGATCTCGTTTCAGCAGAGTCATCCAATACGCAGATGAACCTCCATACTTCACTTCACCGTTCCCTTTATAGATAGGTGCCGCACTGATATCGGTCGAACGAATATAAGCAGAGTCATTACGAATCATAGCCTCTACTTTGGCTACATTATCCCGCGTCAATTTCGCTAGCTTTTTCCCTTGAAAAATAACTTCCACTATCATCTTACTATTCGCGATTTCCAATTCATCCATTATAGTATTTCTCATAACACCCCCATCTTCAGTATCATTTTATTCTTCTATTTAAATATTTGTCCAGTACTAACAATAGATTACTTGTCCCTTTTATTGTCTTTTTAGATAATAGTTTCTTAGGATCCACCTTTGAAACAAGCTCTTTCTTCTTGAAATCTATTGCCATTTCTTTCTTTATTCTTTTTTCAACGCTTGCCCCCAGATATACTTCCTCTATATCATGACAGAACCAGGCCATTTCATAGTTGTTTTTCGTGGCAAACTCTCTTATTTCCTCATTTTCCTTAACTTGTACCGGATTTGTTTCAAGCAGATCCAAATCAACACAATAAATCACTTTTGAAACTCCTATATTATATTCCTTGGAATACTTTTGAATTTGACTTAAAACATGTCTCGATTTGTAATTAGTTTTCCCATTCATATATATAAATCTGATTTTAGTTGATTTTCCAACTTCATAAAACCATTTAATTGTATCATTTATATATATCGCATCTGTTTTTGCATGCTTATCCGCTTCAACACATAGTATTATCTGTATACCCATACATCACTCCCCAAACATTCCAATAAAATCAATGTCATCAACATTAAAAGGAATATCTTCTATCATACCGTTTCTATAATATCTGTCCGGAGCTGCATTTCCTGTTACTTTCCAGGATATTACCTTATTATCACTCGACAGAAAATCTATCGAATTTCTATTGTTTTTTAGCACTGACATAGGATCAAGATTATGTGTAGTAAAGCATAATTGTCCCTTACTATATTTGGTGAAATATTCTATTATTTTGCACAGATACACATCATTAAGATTAGAATCCATCTCATCTATAAATGATATCCCGCCTTCGTCAGCATTAACTAATGCATCATAAATCCGGATTAATTTCTTTATTCCGGTACTCTCAAATTCACGGTTAACACTGTACTTACCGTAATCCAAAACAAGCTCACACCTGTAAGTATCACCGTCATCACGTTTATCAATGATTATGTTTTTAAGATCATTCTTGAACAGTTTTATAAACTTATATAACCTCTCCACCTGTTTCTTATATATACGATAGTCTTCTTTTTTAACTATATCCCTACCTTTTGCATCCATATATGATATTTGCTTTTCAATAACTTTTTTCCCTTTTTCATCTTTAATTATATCGTTAACATTTAAATGTCTTATGCTATTACTAATCATGTACATTTCATGTCTGTCCTCTTCTTCCAGATAAATATTGATTCTTGAAAAAAAGACCAGTGTGAAAAAGGCTCCCCTTGAAAGATTACCGGCTAAGATTCTATCCGTATAGCATCTAGATATAAAAGAGCTCTCCTTTAAAAGATTAATTGTTTTTTCTTTTATTGTCTGATAATCATTCTCTAGTACAGACGCATATAATATCTGTCCCTCTTTTATTTCTATCAACGTTGCATACTTTTTGTTTTTGGTATACCCATTTATTACTTCTAGTTTCTCGTAACTAATTTCATATAGGTCCCTTTCATTTAAAGTCAACGTAATTCCATACCGATATACGTCAAAGACTTTCTCTCCATTATATGTAAATTCAAATTCTAGATTTAACGAATGCGTTTCTTTATTAATTATTTCAGCAAGTAATGTTTGTGTATCTGTTTGCTTTAAATAATTCGGACTAAAAACAATTTTTTTAGCGATACTGATAGCTGTAATAATAGCGGTTTTACCGGAACCGTTTTCGCCATATATTGCCTTCACCCTATGCTTTTCCGGATTAAAGCCTTCCAATACTTTGTTATAAAAATCCAGCTGTATTTCCTTTGATATATTCTTTATTCCACTTAATTTAAGATGTAATAAATAAAAACTCATAGTCTTTTTCTCGTGTTATAAAACACTTTCCCCTTCCTGATGATAAAAATACTATATCACAGTTTAAAAAGATTATCAATACTTTTTGTATTATATTTCTGCATACCATCCTTTGACTGTTTTAATTATTATATTATAAAACAGTATCTTAGTGTTTTTTAAGAGTTTCCACTTACGAATAGAACCTTGAACATTTGCGGTGACAAAATGTCACCACAAATGTTCAATCTAATACCGAAGTCTTTTCCCATATAGCCAGGCCAAACTATAAAAAGCCTGTGGGACGGGAGTCCCACAGGCTCATTGTTGGATAGAAATAATTATTTTTTCCCTTTTAATTAAGCGACTTTAACGTCGGGAATAGAAGATACTGAAAAAATAGGTGCTGAACCCCCTGTATAACTCTCCGTTACTATACTTTTTTATTCGTTATTTTTGTGCAGATTATACAAGTCTCCACAAGTCTGTGGTAAGCCGGTGGTAAGGTGGTGGTAAGTTTTCCTTACCACTAAAACATTGAAAAACCTTGCTTCAGCTATGGTAATCTTTCACAAAAGAAGAAAGCTCTGGTGGTAAGCAAAACCTTATCATTATGTTTTTCTTTTTAGTATAGAGATATATTTCTTTTGAAATTTGGCATAAACTGCCTCATTTATGCGAATACGTTGTTTTTGTTCATCTATTTCAAATAGTCGGTAAGTATGTATACCAATAGGCACTTCGATATATTTGTAATCGAAGCAATCAGCAAATACATAATCATCTATGTCCACGGGAATTGGTTGGCTCTTGTTCTCCAATCTGAATTTACTTAAAAATTTTCGTGCGCGTTCATCTTGGCAGAAAAACAGTCGATTCCATTTTCCAAATCTTCTACCGAAATCATCAACATATTCCAGAACAGCCTTCATCAAATCAACCATAATCTCCATATAATCATTCCTGCTTGTTGATATATCTCTTTAATAAACTTAAATCGCGCGCGTCAAGCTGATTGTCATTATTCATATCAGCAGCTTGCCAAACCGGAATGGCTATCGCCTCTGTGATAAGCCATTTCTGAAGCAAAACTACATCTGATTTATCAATAGCCCCGTCATTGTTCACATCACCTTGCCGGTAGACCAGAGCAGGCGTATTCGCCCAATTATCGCCGATTTCCTTAGAAATTGTCATGTTGTTTACCGTAATACTTATCACATCATGAAAATAAACTTTTTCGCTCCCGTTTCTGCTTTTAACAAAATGCCTTTTTTCTTCATCTTCATATATAGTTACGCTCGGCTTGAAAGCGAATTTTCCAATAGTTTGTCCTTTATCCCATTTCATATACTCAACTTCGTATTCGTTTCCATTTAGAAATCTATATAAGTGTTCGCGTAATTTGAATCCGCCTGCTTCTGAAGAAAAAGAGTTGTATTGAACGGCTGATGTTGTTTTTGCATTTGTCAAAGAGTAATAATATAATTCTCCATTTATTCCAAAGGCGTGCCCCTGATAATTATATTCAACAGTATTGTATCCGTCATACCAGTCAGGCAAATTTGCCTCACCGACGAAGCGAGGAAATATAATAGTTACACTCGATTCATCCCCAATGTCATTTGGCGCGTAATAAAAATCATTGTCTCCAATAAACCAAAAGGTAATATAGCCATCCGCGGAAATACTTGTTCTACACTTCAAATCAATCTCATAATATTTTCCTGTTCCACCTATTGTATCGACATACAATTCCGCAGTAAACGGAAACTCGTACAGGAACTCATAACCCTTTGTTTCCTCTGCAAAAATCATTTGTGGATTCATTGTTTCAGTAATTGTCACACACATAATGAGTATGCACGGTAATGTCTTCCATTTCATTTTACCGTTCCTCGCTTTCATCGTAAATAAGTGTAACATTATCAATGCTGCACAGGTATTTTTTGCCGTTGGTAGCTGATATTTTAATCATCCCGCTGTTCATAATCTCATAATTATCAATATAGCAGTAACGGGGGCTGTTCTCTCCCACTTTGATTGTCACATTGTTATCATCTAAAGAAACTGTTGTAGTTGCAGTAGTTGCCTTCTTAGTTCGTTCATAACCATAACGTACAGGTTCATTGTGAAATATAGCAATATTATATGGAATTTCTAACGAGGCTGATACACTTGGTTTTGCCTTGTAAGTTATATTTGTATTGTCGGCATCATCACTTGATTTTTCGGAACAACCCACGCACATCGTCAAAGAAGCTGCAATTATAATATATGCCGCCTTTTTCATGTTCATCTATGAACTCCTTTCACTTTATAGCCATATTCAGTTTTTTAAGAGGGAATCGCTCTGAATCGAGCAATGATAAATAATCTATACTCCTATTATACTCACAACAGGAATATAAATCCATTCGCAGAACAACTACACTTTTTCAACAATTTAGTATACTTTTTTCCGTTTTTACTACATCGGAACAATGAAGAACTTTTGTGCAAACTGCACAAAAATAGCGGCTAAGTACACACTTAACCGCTTTTAGTATATCCTAATTTTGATGTATGGTTATGTAGAGTTATAAAGACCGATTTTATAATACCACCGAATTTGGTGGTAAAAATGTGGTAAGCACCCTCACATAAGTCTCCACAACCGCATATAACCGTGCATAACTCTACAGAGATTTAAGTGTCGGGAAAAGCAGTACCTCACGTATGGAAGGGCTGTCGGTGAGCAGCATAACGAGACGGTCGATACCGTATCCGATACCGCCTGTAGGAGGCATGCCGATCTCTAACGCATTAAGGAAGTCCTCATCAGTGTGGTTAGCTTCCTCATCACCTGCATCTGCAAGTGCATCCTGTGCCTTGAATCTCTCACGCTGGTCGATCGGATCGTTCAGCTCAGAATATGCGTTACACATCTCCCATGTATTGATGAAGAGCTCAAAACGCTCTACCTTTGTAGGATCGGTGGGCTTTTTCTTGGTAAGAGGTGAGATGGCGATCGGGTGATCCATGATGAAGGTGGGCTGTACAAGCTCCTTCTCACAATACTCCTCAAAGAAGAGGTTTACGATATCTCCCTTGGTGTGACGCTCCTCATACTCTATGTGGCGCTCTTTTGCAAGAGCCTTTGCTTCCTCATCGGTAGCTACCTGATCAAAATCGATACCTGCATATTCCTTGATGGCATCGGTCATGGTAAGGCGTCTGAAAGGCTTGCCTAAGTCTATCTCAGTACCCTGGTATGTGATCTTGGTGGTACCGCATACTTCCTGAGCTAAGTATCTGAACATGCTCTCTGTAAGCTCCATCATACCGTAGTAATCGGTATATGCCTGGTAGAGCTCCATAAGTGTGAACTCAGGATTGTGACGGGTATCTACGCCCTCGTTACGATATACACGGCCGATCTCAAATACTCTCTCCAGGCCGCCTACGATAAGTCTCTTTAAGTAAAGCTCAAGTGATATACGAAGCTTTACATCCTCATCGAGCGCATTGTAATGAGTCTCAAAAGGACGTGCTGCAGCTCCGCCCGCATTTGATACAAGTGTGGGGGTCTCAACCTCCATAAAGTTGCGGTCTGCAAGGAAGCTTCTGATCTTGCTGATGATCTTTGAACGCTTGATAAATACCTCACGGCTGTCCATGTTCATGATAAGGTCAACATAACGCTGACGGTATCTTGTATCGGTATCTGTAAGGCCGTGGAACTTCTCAGGCAATATCTGAAGACTCTTGGTAAGGAGTGTCATCTCTGTAGCATGTACGGATATCTCACCGGTCATGGTCCTGAAGATGTATCCCTTGATACCGTATATATCGCCTATATCGGACTTTTTAAACTCTGCGTATGCATCTTCACCTAAAGCATCTTTAGATGCATATACCTGGATATCGCCCTTAAGGTCGCGGATATTGCAGAATGAAGCCTTACCCATTACACGCTTGAACATCATACGTCCTGCTATGCTTACGTTGATGGGACTTGCATCCATGATCTCACGGCGCTCGTTATAATCCTTTTTCTTTGCTTCCCTTGCTGCCTGCTCGTCAAGACCTGTTACATCTACTTCAGGTCTTCCGGCTAAGAGCTTTGCTTCATGCTCTTCATATAAAGCCTTAACCTCATCAGAATGATGTGTCTGATCAAACTTGGTGATGACAAAAGGGTCCTTGCCTGCTTCCTGCAGGTTCGCAAGCTTTTCGCGGCGTACCTTTAGGAGCTGGCCTAAATCTACAGGTGCCTGATTCTGGTTATTGTTCTGGTTATTATTGTTATCTGCCATGTAATTCTCCGATCTATCTTGTTACCTTTAAAATCTTGAACTTCAGCTCACCTGAAGGTGACTCGACTTTGATCTTGTTGCCTTCCTTCTTACCGATGAGGGCCTTGCCGATAGGTGACTCGTTAGAGATCTTGTTGTTTGCGATATCTGTTTCGGTAGAGCCTACGATCTTGTATTCAAGCTCCTCTTTGAATTCCTCATCATAAATCTTAACCGTGCAGCCCAATGTGATGCTGTTATCCTTAGCGGTATCCTCTGCATCCACTACTTCTGCATTCTTAAGGATTTTCTCTACTTCTTCGATACGAGCCTCGATCTCACGCTGCTCTTCCTTAGCTGCATCGTACTCTGCATTCTCGCTTAAGTCGCCCTGCTCTCTGGCTTCCTTGATCTTCTGGGCTACTTCTTTACGGCGGTTGACCTTAAGGTCCTCAAGCTCATCCTCTAATGCTTTTACGCCTTCATATGTCATTACATTCTTTTTGATTTCTGCTTTCATGGTCTTCTCCTATATATTAAGATTAGATTATTTATTCTCCTCAGTTACTTCTATCTTCTTGATCTCTTTGGTATTGATTTCAACCAAAAGGTCCTTAATGAAGTCATCAAGCTTCTTTGCACCCTCGTCGCCCTTGAAACGGCTTCTTACGGATACAAGACCTTCTTCCTGTTCCTTCTGGCCTACTACTACCATGTAAGGAAGTCTGTCAACTCTTGCCTCACGGATCTTGAAGCCGATCTTCTCGGAACGTGCATCTACCGTATTGCGGATGCCGGCCTTCTTTAATGCTGCCGAAACTTCATTTGCGTAATCTGTATATTTATCGGAAATAGGAAGTACACGTACCTGCTCTGCGCACATCCATGTAGGGAACTGTCCTGCGTAATGCTCGATGAGCCATGCAAGTGTTCTTTCGAAACATCCCATGGATGTTCTGTGGATGATCCAGGGAAGTGCCTTATTTCCGTTTTCATCGATATAGTACATACCGAACTTGGCTGCGCTTGAGCAGTCAAGCTGGATGGTTACCATGGTATCCTCTTTGCCGTATACGTTCTTGGCCTGGATATCGATCTTAGGTCCGTAGAAAGCTGCCTCACCGTCTGCCTCGGTATACTTGATACCGTTCTTGTCCATGACGTTTCTTAAGAAGCCCTGAGTGCTGTTCCAGTACTCTTCGTCGCCCTCGTACTTGCTCTTGTCTTCGGGATCCCACTTGGAAAGTCTGTAGGTTACATCATCCTGTACGCCAAGTGTGGTCATAACATAATTAGCCAGCTCTACGCAGCGTGTAAGCTCTTCCTCTGCCTGATCGGGACGGAGAACGATATGTCCCTCGGTGATGGTGAACTGTCTAACACGGGTAAGTCCGTGCATCTCGCCTGAATCCTCGTTACGGAAAAGAGTCGAAGTTTCGCTCATTCTGTAAGGAAGGTCACGGTATGAACGCTGCTCGTTCATGTATACATAGTACTGGAAAGGACATGTCATGGGACGAAGTGCCATTACTTCCTTACCGTCCTTGGTGCCTTCGCTTTCCTTATTGAGTATGAACATGCCGTCCATGTAGTGATCCCAGTGTCCCGAGATCTTGTACAGGTCTGACTTTGCCATAAGAGGTGTACGTGTACGTACATAGCCCCACTCGTTATCCTCTAAGTCCTCGATCCAGCGCTGTAAGATCTGGATCATCTTGGTACCCTTAGGTGTAAAGAGCGGAAGTCCCTGACCGATAACATCTACCGTGGTGAAAAGCTTCATTTCACGTCCTAACCTGTTATGGTCGCGAAGCTTTATATCCTCTAAGTGAGCTAAATATGCATCCATGTCTGCATTCTTTGTAAATGCGGTACCATAGATACGTGTAAGCATCTTGTTTTTCTCGTTTCCTCTCCAGTAAGCACCTGATGAAGATATGAGTTTTACTGCCTTCAGGTATTTTGTGCTCATAAGATGGGGGCCTGCACATAAGTCTACAAATCCGCCCTGATCGTAGAAGGAAATCTCAGCTCCCTCAGGGAGGTCCTTGATGAGTTCTACCTTATAAGGCTCGCCCTTTTCCTCCATGAACTTGATAGCCTCGTCTCTTTTAAGAGTGAATCTGGTAAGCTCATGTCCTTCCTTTATGATCTTCTTTATCTCTGCCTCTAATTTATCAAGGTCATCTCTTGAAAAAGGAGGTGTATCGAAATCATAATAAAAGCCTTCGTCTATAGCGGGTCCGATAGCACATTTTGCTTCCGGGTACAGACGCTTTACTGCTTCTGCCAGCACATGTGATGCTGTATGACGGTATGCTTTTTTACCTTCCTCATCATTGAATGTGAGAATGGAAAGCTCACAGTCGCTGTCAACTACGGTACGAAGGTCTACCACCTTGCCGTTTATCTCGCCTGCACATGCTGCTCTAGCTAAGCCTTCGCTTATATCGTTTGCAATGTCTATGACTGACATCGCTCCGGCGTATTCCTTAACAGAACCGTCCTTTAATGTAATCTTCATGATTTCTTTCTCCTTTGAAAACTTACAAATAAGTATATTTAGCCACAAAATCCGTAAAAGGATATATGACCTCATAATAAAAAATATCTTCCAAAGATTTTAACATTTTTTCCCGTAAAGTCAAGTATAAAGTTGATTTTTTTGGAAATTTCTTGCTTTTTATAAAAAATGGTAGTAATCTATACGGAAAGGAGCCGCTTGAACTAGCGGAAAGTATATTTTGGATATATGAAATCAAGCGATCATACAATAGATTTTACAAAAAAGGGATATACAAAAAAGGGGTATACCAAAAAAATGCGGAAGGTACGTTGCAAGTGGGGCATTTGCTGCTTACTGCTTGCAGTAGTGATGGTCCTCACTCTTGCCGGGTGCTCGGGAAGTAAGTCTTCCGGGCCCAAGACCATGCCGTCCCCCGATACGGATGCAGGTTATCCGGCCACTCCCGGTCCTTCCATACAAGATACCACAACTGCTGCTCCTACCGAGCCTCCGGTGAGTGAAGGTGATGGGACTGATGGTAATGGCGGCAGTGGAGAGCCGACCGCTACAGACGTGCCGCACTATGTAGTGGTACTCGATCCCGGACACGGCGGGAACTTCATCGGTGCCTGGTATGATGAAAAGATAGAGAAGAACCTGACACTTCAGGTTGCTAACTATATCAAGGAGTATCTGCTTGAGAATTACGACGGTATCGAGATATATTTTACAAGGGATACCGATGTCGCATTAAACGGAGACATCAAGATAGACTTAGAGCAGCGTGCTGAGGTCGCTAAGCAGTATAACGCAGACTATTTTGTAAGCCTGCATTTTAACGCTTCCGAAGCTCACGAGCTGCACGGAGCTACAGTCTATGCATCATTCAGGGATAACGTGGCTGAGAAAAGCCAGGGCATAGCCGCTTCCATCTTAGAGCAGCTGGTAGCTCTGGGTATAAAGGATAACGCAGTTAAAACAAGAAAGAGCCAGGATTATTACGCTGAAGACGGCAGCCGTCTCGACTACTATGCCGTGATCCGTCACAGCGCCGCACGTGATATCCCGGGCGTGATCGTGGAGCATTGCTTCATGGATAATGAGATTGACAAGCAGTTCATGAATACCGACGAGAAGGTCAAGCAGCTGGCGATCGCCGATGCGGAGGGGATAGCGAAGTATCTGGGGCTGCCGAAGAAGTGAAAAAATGTCCTCCTGAGCGTTGCTCAGGAGGACATTTTAAATTACAGCATATGTGCCCTTAAATACTCAGGACTCTCAGCCGAAAGCAATACAGGAGGAACATCCAGTACGGTCTTGCAGCCTGAGATGCCGTCCTTGTTCATACGGTAAGCTGCTCTTGCAAATGCTACAAGTACAGATGCGGTGAACTCAGGGTTGGAATCAAGCTTTAAGCTGTACTCGATTGTATGTGTATGCTCGTTGTTCATGCCGGTCTTACCTGTACGGATAACAAGTCCGCCGTGAGGAAGTCCTGCGTGGTTCTTCTTCATTTCTTCTTCGGTAATGAATGTTACTGTGGTATCGTAATCAGCGAAGTAGTTGGGCATGGTCTTGATCTCGTTTTCGATCCTTGCAAGGTCTGCGCCTTCTTCTGCCACTACATAGCACTCACGTGTATGCTTCTGTCTGGTGGTGAGTTCGGGGCACTTACCTGAACGGACTGCCTCTAAGGCTGAAGGAACGGGTACTGTATACTGTCTGGCATCCTTAACGCCTGCGATACGTCTGATGGCATCCGAATGGCCCTGGCTTACGCCCCTGCCCCAGAATGTGTAATCTGAACCGTCTGTAAGGATAGCGTTTGAATATACTCTTGCAAGTGAGAACATTCCGGGATCCCAGCCTACCGAGATAAATCCGATATGGCCTGCTGCCTTGGCTGCAGCATCAACATTTGCAAAGTGCTGAGGGATGTTCGCATGTGTGTCAAAGCTGTCTATTACGTTGAAATACTTAACCGCATCGGGTGTCTGCTTAGGCAGGTCTGTAGCACTTCCGCCGCAGATGATAAGTACATCCACCTCATCCTTGTGTGCCTCTAAGTCATTAGAGCTGTAGACCTTTGCATTGCTGTTGATCTTGACCGTAGCCGGGTCTCTTCTGGTAAATACAGCTACAAGCTCAGTATCGGGATTGTGCTTTACGGCTGCCTCTACGCCGCGTCCTAAGTTACCGTAACCTAAAATTGCAAGTCTGATCATTTATTTGTCCTCCTATTTTAAGATCCTTCGGACGTTGCCTCAGGATGACATATTATACTGTTTTACACCTCATCCGCGTTGTCTTACCCTGTACTACCGAATCCGCCGTTTCTTTCATTTTCCACATCATCGTCCGTTGTTATACCGAACGGAAGGAATACGCCCTGTGCAAAAGCCTGTCCTGCGGATATATGCAGGACTTTTCCTGATATCTCCTGCTCACCTTCATCGGGTGTACATTTCTGGACGCTGCCCAGTGCCGAATTATTGGTGATCTTGATCATGATGTGGCCTTCATTATCGGAATAGTAATAATCCGCATCGATCACTCCTACCGTATTGTCAAGCATCAGTCTGTATTTAAATCCCATTCCGCTTCTCGGGAATATCATGAGCACCCAGCCGTCATCCATACGCGCACGCATGCCTGTGGGTACTTTTACCGATTCACCGGGAGCCAAAGTGATATCTGCAGGTGCATAGAAATCATACCCTGCCGACCCTTTTGTCGCACGCTTTGGGAATTTCAGTGCTTCATAAGCCTCATGTGCTTCATCCGGCAGTAAGTCCAAAGACTCGAATGCCTCAGCGGTAAATATATCTTCGCTTACTTTTTCAAACCCCGCTATTCTTTCCATTTCAGGCTCTCCTTCCCCGGTTTTTTAAAACCATTCGCTACGCTCAGAATGACATCCTTGAATGGCATACTTGGTTGACATCCTTTCTCGGATATTCCTCTCACTCAGAACGACTTCGAAATAACAATACATTTTTTTGTCTAATAAGTCAACTTTTTTTCTCAAATTAAGTCAGTAAAAATTTTATATATTTATGTATATAATAGTAACATAGTTTTTGTACCCTGTTGTCGGAGGAACTGCTCTTTATGAATGAGATCAAGCGTATTTCCTATAAATACAATAATATGCCCATACATGCCGGCGGATATGTCACGGGCTTTATTTTTCATTCCAAAGAAGCGGGCTGCATGTATGTAAGGACCGACATCGGAGGTACATATCGTTATAATACCAAGCATGATGTATTTGAAAGTCTGATCGACCACGTAAGTCCCGATAATCTTCAGGAAGCATTCCCCATCGCCCTCGCTCTCGACGAGAAGCTTGCCAACCGTCTCTATATCGTGTGCGGCATGGAAAGAAATCTGCACGGAATGCTCTGCGTATCGAACGACCGCGGCGAGACCTTCTCCTACCGTCCCATCCCTACCATGGTGGACGGCAACTGGGGCGGACGAAGCGCCGGAAGCAGGCTTATAGTCGATCCCAAGGATTCCAACACTCTGTTTTTCGCGAGTCAGCGCGGAGGCCTGCTTGTTACGCACGACCTCGGACAGACCTGGGTAAAGCTTGATGTGTGCGGCGAGGAATGGCTTACATTTGTCTGGATATCCAATATCGACGACGTGATGATAGTCGGTGCAGCGGGCGTGACCACCAAGACGGCCGACAATATGCGCGGTCACGGGCTCTATGTTTCCTACGACAGGGGTGCTACCTTTATGAAGCTGCCCATGCCGGAAGCTCACGAGTATCCGTTTAGCCCTTTGAGCGGCTATGTTCCCGTGCGTTTTTCATATGATAAAAAATACTTCTACGTTACTCTCTCGGAGAACGGACCCAATTCGTTTACATTAGAGAACGGATATGCGTGCGATTCCGGACGGTGTGTGGGCGGTAAGGTTTTAAGATATTATTTTAAAAACGGAAAAGTGGAAGGCTTTAAGGATATTACCCCCGGGGATGCCGTATTTAAGGCGGTGGATCCTCAAGGGAAAAATATCACGGAGGACAACTTCTATAAGAATTACAATTTCGCATTCGGAGGTATCGCATCCTCTTCGCTCGAACCGGGACTTGTGGTGTGCTGTACCGTCTGCAGAAGCTCGGGCGACTGTATACTTATCTCCCGTAATTACGGCGAGACTTGGGATGTGATCCTGTTCGGTACCGAGGTCGGGACCTTGAAGTTTGAGTCCTCATATATGAAGCCCATCAATAACGGCGGACTTTCCATCATCCACTGGATGAGTGATATAAAGATCAATCCCTTAGATCCGCAGGAGGCCTGGTTTAATACCGGTGTCGGCGTATTCCGTACGCATAACCTGTTATCAAACAGCCAGGTGCGGTTTGAGGATTTTAATACCGGACTGGAAAATACGGTGCATCTGGGTGTACATGCTCCCGTCTCGGGTGACTCGATACTGCTTGATGCCGTGGGCGACTTGGGCGGTTTCTCGTTTATCGATACGAGGATGCAGTGTAAGAACTCATTTGCCGACAAAGAAGGAAATAAGTTCATCACATGCTTAAATGTGGACTCTCCCGATGAAAAGCCGGAGCTTGTGATCGCATCGGCGCGCGGACACTGGACCGGCAGTACAAAGGGCGGTGTCATAAAGAGTACCGACTACGGACGGACTTTTGAGAGGCTGGATGCGCCTTACGGGCTTACTCCCGAGATAGATAAGCTCTTGGCACGTATAGAGCAGCCCAATGTGAATTCGGGCTGGGTAGCGGTCAACTGCGAAGGTACTGCGATATGCTGGTGCGTAGCTGACAGGGCACGTCTCCCGATAAATGCAGTTGTATGCAGCAGGGATGCGGGCAAGACCTGGGAAAAGAGCATAGTCTTAGGACTTAATGACAGACCGATCACGGAAGGATATATCAAGGTATTTGCAGATAAGTGTGATGCCCATATCATGTACGGATTCGGCGACAGATCACAGCTCTATATCAGTAAGGACTTCGGTAAAACCTTCCGAGAGCTTCCTTTACCTAATTATTTCCCGAAGGTGGACTGTACACAGATAGATACGTTCAACAAGACGGAGATACGCTGTGAATCAGGCCGGCGCGGTATCATATATATGGCTCTCGGCAAGAACGGTCTGTGGAAGCTCCAGTACAATAAGTACACAGGTACGCTGGACCTCAACAGGCTCACGAACGAAAACGAGTGCTGTTTCCGCATCGGACTCGGCATCATCCATCCCGGAGTTGACTACTTAAGCGAACGCAAAGCGTTGTACATATGCGGCGTGATAGAGGGTGAATACGGATTCTACCGCAGCTTCAACGACGGCAAGACCTGGGAAAGGATCAATACTGATAAGCAGATGTTCGGCGAGATCAATTCCATCGATGCAGACAAACGTGTATTTGGAAGGTTCTTCTTGGGGACTGCTAACAGAGGACTCATATACGGGGAACCGGAGTAAGGTATATTTTAATCCTGAACGAAGTGAAGGATCTTCGATCAGAGGGACGGTTCTGTGATTGAAATGTAGAATTATAAAAAGGGATATCCATTAAAGGATATCCCTTAGTTTTTACACCTCATCCGTCACGCTAAAGTGTGACACTTACTCATCTTTGCTATCTTTTAATGCTGCTTCGTAGAGTTCAAGGTACTCCTTGCCGGTGGTCCAGGTTTTTTCGGAGTTTTCGTCTTCGAATACTATGCCTGATACGTCCTGAAGCATCAATGCGTATATGTACTCTCTCGCCGGATCGTCCTCGGAGTCACGAAGGAGTGCGTAGAGTGCTTCCTCTGTGATGGGATCTACCTCTTCAAGTACTTCCTCGTATATATCGGAAGCACGGATAACCGGGTCGTTGCTTGTGATCGGTGCCAGGAGCATATTCATGGAATCGGCAACCTTCAGAGATTCTATTTCGATATAATCCTTTACTTCTTTTATATCCGATGTAGCTTTTGCATTTCCGTTCAGAATTTTTAAATACCTGTTCGCTTTATCTTTATTTTCATTATCAACTTTTTCTGTGCCGTCGAATTCGGGAGCGCTGATACCGTCGCCCGCAGATAAAGTGGGCTCATCGGAATTATCTGTTCCGGATAAGGTAACCTGAGGAGCAGTATTTTCCTCTGTTGCCAGATCGGCCGGTGAACCGTGATTTTCGTATGAAAAATATTCAGCCGAATCAGTAGTTGCACTTGCTCCTTTATAGCTGCTCTCCGAATCTGTTGCTACGCTGTTGGCCTGAGAGGCATTAGTTGACCAGCCTTCGGATGGCTCGGATGCACGGTCTTCTGACTTACTTATACCGCCTACACCCATCTTCAGGAATACAAATACTACAACACCGATAAATAATGCTGCCGCAAGTCCCGATACCAGCTTCATTACTTTCTGGCGCTTGCTGATACTTACTATTTTGTCGGAGGTAGTTGATGTCTCTGACTGCTCAGTAGTCTGTACCGATGATTTTGTTGTCTCGGATACTGCTGTGATTTTGGACGCTCTTGTAATCTCAGTTGCATCCTTACCTGCTATATCGTTATCTGCGGAGAACTCCACAGTCTCTGTTTCAGATAATCCGCGGATGGCGGTCATAGTCTTAGCTATCAGTTCTTCGCTGACAGTGATGCCGGCGAGATCAAACTCTTCGTCGAACATGTCTTTGATTTCATCGTCTTTTGTTATTACTTCTTCCATAAGTTTTTTCTCATCTTTCATGACTACAACCTCCCTTCCAGTTTATTTTTCAGCATTTCCCTTGCGCGGGACAACCTGCTTTTTACGGTACCCTCGGCTATATCGAGGGATTTTGCCGTATCGGCCACGCTCATGTCATGGTAATATACACACAGCAGTACTTCCCGGTAGCTTTCGGGAAGACTCATGACCGTTTCCTTTACTACCCTGTCACGGTCCCGGTTCTCTACCTCCTCGAAATCGTCCTCGGAGGTAAGCATGTCCTCCTTAAACTCCATCATCGGCACCACTTTCTGGCTGTACGCGCTCTTCAAGTGGTCCTTCGCCGTGTTGATGGTGATCCTGATGATCCAGGTTTTTATACTGCTCTCATCGCGGAACGTGTCCAGGTTCTTGAACACTTTTATAAATACTTCCTGAAATATGTCTTCCGCCGCAAATTTATCTTTTACATACGAATATGCCGTTCGCAGAACGTCATTCCCATATTCCCGCATAAGGGTTTCAATATCGTATTTCAATTTGACCTCCAAAATATATCTGATACTAGATATATTACTATATTGCAACCCTGTTGTAAAGAAGTCTTATTTTGTTTTCTTCAAACATTAGACGAGGGGTGTGCGGAGTAGGTTCCATCAATTTTTGCGGAATTTTGAGGGAATTTTGAGCAAATTTTGAGCAAATTTTTAAGGGTTTTTGAGAAAAATATCTGAAAATTCCCGGTTGAGGGTAAAAGAAAAAACTCCCGTATGCTCGCACATACGGGAGAAAGATCCTTCATAACGCTTAAGGATGACATTTTTTCAATTAATATCCTGCGCTCAGGTTATCGAAGTAACCCTGGATGAGGATGATGGGTGTTCCCTTATCGCCGCTGCCGGAGGTAAGGTCACAGAGTGAACCGATGAGGTCTGTAAGTCTTCTGGGAGTGGTACCCTGGGATACCATATCGCCTACGAGGGACTTATCCTTATTCTTTGCAAGGTCTGCATCTTTTTCGCGGATACGTGCCTCGATGGCTGCCTTAAGCTCTTCACCCTTAAGGTTAGCAAAGTCATTGTCTGCTAAGTACTTTAATTTCAGCTCGTTAGGCTGTCCTACGAGACCTGCTGTATGGAAAGGTGAAACTACCGGATCAGCAAGCTCCCAGATTTTCCCTACGGGATCCTTGAATGCGCCGTCACCGTAGATCATGACTTCGATGTTCTTGCCCGTCTTCTCCTTAAGCTCTGCAGCGATCCTGTCTACTACGGGCTGTGCATTGTCAGGGAAAAGCTTTACTGTTTCCTCGGTAGCCTTGTTGGATCCGAGCAGACCGTAATTGGTGTTGCATCCGCTGCCGTCAACGGGTGCGGAAAGGATATTGTCAAGACCTAAGATGATCTCGCCGCCTGCAGCTTTGAGTAATCTCTTGGTACGTACTCTTGTGTGGATGTCGCAGCAGAGAACGTTCTTGGTGTATCTTAAGATGGTCCTGCAGTCATTTGCAAGGATTACTTCACATTCACAGTTCTGGCTCTCGATGAGCTCTTTGTAATACTGGATGTAATCAACGCCTGTGAAAGGATGCTTTACAATGCCGAAATAATCACGGAACTGCTGCTCTGTAAGCACGTCTGTCCAGGGATTGATGCCCTTCTCGTCAAGGGAATCAAGGTCGATCAGGTGGTTGCCGACTTCATCGGAAGGGTAGCTGAGCATAAGTACGATCTTCTTTGCACCTCTTGCGATACCCTTAAGACAGATAGCGAATCTGTTACGGCTAAGAATAGGGAATATTACGCCGATGGTCTTGTCACCGAACTTGTTCCGGATATCCTTTGCTATCTGGTCAACTGATGCGTAATTACCCATAGCACGGGCAACAACTGCCTCTGTTACTGCTACTACATCCCTGTCTCTGAGCTCGAAGCCCTCGCCCTTGGATGCTGCAAGTACGCTGTCAACTACGATCTGAGCAATATCATCGCCCTTCTTGATGATAGGTGCACGTACGCCTCTTGATACTGTTCCGACAAATCTCTCCATGTTGTCTCCTCCTGTTTTTATATAGTTCATTATCAACGTATAATATGGTTTTCCACCTCATCAGTCAGCTTCGCTGACAGCTTCCCCTCAAGGGGAAGCCTGATGGTGTCTTACTTCCTATTTATGGTACAATTTCTTACTCTGATATACCGGCTCACAGGTCAGGTTCACACCGAGCTTTCTGAAGGTGTTCATATCTACCTGTGAAAGGATAACGCTCGAATGTACCTCGCAGCCCTTGAGCTTTTCAAGCTGCTGCATAGCTATCTCCGCTAAGGGGTCGGTAGCTGCACAGATGGAAAGTGCGATGAGCACTTCATCCGTATGTAACCTCGGGTTGTGGTTCCCCAAATGGTTAACCTTAAGGTCCTGTATGGGCTCTATGATGCTGGGTGAGATAAGCTCTATCCTGTCCTCGATACCGCCGAGCTCTTTTAATGCATTAAGAAGCAATGCGGATGATGCGCCGAGCAGTGAGCTGGTCTTACCTGTGATGACCTTACCTGTAGGCAGCTCCATGGCTGCTGCGGGCTGGCCTGTAGCTTCCGCTTTATTAAGAGCGGCTGCTATCACCGGTCTGTTTTCGGTAGTAATGCCTGCCTGTTTCATCAGAAGCTCGATCTTTAATACCTGCTCGTTATCTGCCTCGCCGGTACGCATCTGGCAGAGGGTGTTGTAATAACGACGGATGATCTCCTGATTGGCTGCTTCTTTTACAACGTCATCATCTATGATGCAGTTGCCTGCCATATTTACGCCCATGTCGGTAGGTGACTTGTACGGCGACTTACCCAGGATGGACTCAAACATAGCGTTGAGCACGGGGAATACTTCCACGTCACGGTTGTAATTGACTGTCAGGTCACCATATGCCTCAAGATGGAACGGGTCGATCATGTTGACGTCGTTAAGGTCTGCGGTAGCCGCCTCGTAAGCGAGGTTTACCGGGTGCTTAAGCGGGAGATTCCAGATGGGGAAGGTCTCGAACTTAGCGTATCCTGCCTTGATACCGCGCTTATTCTCGTGGTAGAGCTGCGACAGGCATGTAGCCATTTTTCCGCTGCCGGGTCCGGGAGCCGTGATAACGACGAGTGACCTCTCGGTCTCGATATATTCATTTTTGCCGTAACCGTCATCGCTTACTATGAGCGGGATGTTGGCCGGATATCCGGGTATGGTGTAATGTCTGTATACCTTAAGCCCCAGATTTTCAAGTTTTTTCTGATAAGCCTCGGCTGAAGGCTGTGAAGCGTACTGTGTGAGTACCACGCTTCCCACATACAGGCCGTAACCACGGAATGCATCAATGAGGCGCAGTACATCAGCATCGTATGTGATACCGAGGTCTCCTCTTACCTTATTTTTCTCTATGTCATTTGCATTGATGACGATGACTATCTCAGCCTGATCCTTAAGCTGGGTCAGCATGTTTATCTTACTGTCGGGTGCGAATCCGGGCAGAACTCGTGATGCATGGAAATCATCAAAAAGCTTTCCTCCGAATTCCAGATACAGCTTTCCTCCGAAGCTCTCTATACGCTCTCTGATATGCTCGGACTGCATCTTCAAATATTTTTCATTGTCAAAACCGATCTTGTACACTGTACCTGCTACCCTCCCTTATTACTTGTACGCTTTTGCATATAGGCATTACCAACGATTCGCTTTGCTCATCGGGTTCTGCACTATAGCGAAGGATCTGATATAACCATATATAACAATATAAAAGACTCCCTCAAAACAAGTAAAAATTATAGCAAATCATGCCCTTTATTTCAACATAAATATTGAATTTTTCGCAAAAAAATATTGTCAAACCGGCAAAAATATCTTATTATTATAATAAGGTAATTTTCGATTTTATTATCATAAATAATTGTCATTCTGAACGCAGCGAAGAATCCTAAGATCCTTCGTCGTCTTCGACGCTTAAGGATGACATTCAAGAAAAAATACTAACATAACTAAGAAGGACATATCATGGATCTCGCTCACATTCTCCACCTTATAGGCGGAATAGGACTGTTTTTGTACGGAATGAAATACATGGGCAGCTCACTCGAAAGACTGGCCGGCGCCCGACTGGAAAAAACACTTGAAAAGCTCACCGGCAACAGATTTAAAGGTCTTTGTTTCGGTGTATTAGTCACCGGTGCGATTCAAAGTTCATCTGCTACAACCATCATGCTGGTCGGCTTTGTAAATGCAGGCATCATGAAACTGGCGCAGACCATCCCCGTATTACTCGGTGCAAATATCGGTACCACCGTGACCGGTCAGATACTCCGATTGGGTGATGTGAACGGCGGCGGAAGTACCATCCTGGGTATGCTCAAGCCCTCGTCCTTCGCTCCTCTTATGATAGGTATCGGAGCATTCATCATGCTCATGAGCAAGAAAAAGAAAGCCAATGATGTGGCTTCCATCCTGCTCGGATTCGGTATCCTTTTCTTCGGTATGACCACCATGGAAACTGCACTCGACCCGTTAAAATCCTCAGAGTCATTCCATGAAGCATTCACCACTTTTACAAATCCCCTGATAGGTCTGGCACTCGGCATATTGCTCGCTATGATCCTGCAGAGTTCATCCGCAGCAGTCGGTATAGTTCAGGCTGTGGCAGCCGCTACCGGCAACATTACCATGGCCGTCATCGCTCCTATGGTGATCGGTATCAGTATAGGTAAGCTTTTCCCCGTATTCTTAGCCAGCATAGGTACAAAGAAAGAAGCACAGCAGGTAGCTCTCTCGCAGCTGTTCATCAGCGCGGTGGGCGGCATCCTCGGAATGCTCGTATTATATTTTATCATAGTTCCGCTTAACCTCATCAACATGGATGCGGTCATGAACCGCGGTAACATAGCCGATTTCAATACCGGTTACAACATCATCGTCAGCCTGTTCTTCCTGCCGTGGTGTGCTCTGATCGCAAAGGTGGTAAAGACCATCCGCAAGGACACCAAGCCCAGCAAGATCGACCAGGAGCTCGCGATGCTCGATGTCATCTTTTTAAAGACCCCTTCCGTAGCGCTTGAGCAGTGCCGCAAGGTTATAAACGGTATGGGTACCACAGTCATCGAGAATTACGGCATCGCAATGGATATGCACGAGGAGTTCAACGAAAAGGAAGTAGAGCTGTTAAATGAAAATGAGCGGTTCCTCGATAAGTCCGAGACCGTGCTGAACGATTACATGGTAAAGGTAAATGCCTGCCAGCTCCGTCCCGACGAGCAGAAACTCGCTACTGAGATACTCCACTCCGTTATGGATTTCGAGCGTATGGGTGACCATTGTATAAAGCTCTATGATGTAGCCGAATATAACAGGAACGCCAAGATAGAATTTTCACCTATAGCCAAGAAAGAGCTGAGCATCTTAAGCGATGCGGTAGGCGAGGTAATAAAGACCACTGTCGGCTCTCTTACTATGGACCTGCCCGAGATGGCTAAGAAGGTAGAGCCTCTCCGAGACGTGATCCAGATCATGAGCGAAAAGATCAGGGAACGTCACGTACACCGCCTGCAGAGCGGTCATTGTACGGTACAGAGCGGTATATCCTTAGTAGAATGTCTTACCAGTTTTGAAAGAATCTCCGCGTACTGCTCTAACGTAGCACTCCACGTAATCGAGCGCCACAGCAATATCGAAGGCTTCGATATGCACGCATATACTAAGGATATCAAGGCCAACAGTGAGGAGTACAAGAAGTTCCATGCAGATTATGAGGAGAAGTATGATAAGGTGCTGGACGAGACGAAGGCGATGTAAGCGTTTCGCGGCCGAAAATGCGAAGTTTAATTTCAGGCGGAGTTAATACTCCGCCTGTTTTTTATGCTATTGACATTCTTGGGCAAACGCGTTATAATCATTTTAAATTATATCATATATTATTTTAAATGATTATCGTTTGCATATATCATTGATAGGAGGTGAATATAAATGCTGATGGATTATCTAAAAAGTAACTATAAAGAAGGCGAGCCGATTTTCACAGATGATATCCATATCGACGGGGTAAACCGTCCCAATCTGATACAGCAGCTCAAAACCCTGTCTGACAACGGTAAAATAATACGAATCGAAAAAGGCATCTATTATATGCCTTCAAAAACCCGTTTCGGATCATCCGCCGGCCCCGCTCCCGAGACCATAGCGAGATATAAATATATCTCGCGAAACGGCAAAACTGACGGATACTATTCCGGTAATACTTTTGCAAATATGATAGGCATATCCACGCAGGTACCTATGAAAAAAGAAATAGTAAGTAATAATGTGGCGGCTATAGTAAAACATATTCTGATCGGACAGCAGGCGTTCGTTCTTCGTAAATCCAATGTCCCTATAACAAATGAAAATGTCCGCACCCTGCAGCTTCTGGAACTGCTTAAGAACCTGGATGACCATATTGATATTGATCGCAATGAGGCCCGCGAAAAACTAACGTATTTTATAGACAAAAATCAGATAACAAAGAAAGGGGTTGACCAATATATCAGAGAATACCCTGATTCCACTTTCAGATTTTATTATGAAATGAGGTTAGATGATGTTCTTACATGAAGACAGGGAAATGTTCGCGGACATAATCCGGGAAGTAAATACCAGAACCGGAATTCCGGCCAATATAATCGAAAAAGATTACTATGTGACAATGATCCTTTATCTTTTGGCATCAAAAGAGCCAGGCATTGTATTTAAAGGCGGTACATCTTTATCGAAATGTTATAAGCTCATAGACCGTTTTTCCGAAGATATAGATATAACATTTACAGAACACATCGGGGAAGGCCGGAGAAAAAAACTAAAGTATAATGTCATCCAGCCCGTCAGTGAACTGCTCCATATGCCTATCTCTAATTGGAATTCAACAGAGAGTGATAAAGATTACAACTGTTATAAATTTGATTATACCTCGGTATTGGATGATGTTTCTGAAGTCGGAATCATACCGCCCACTATAAAAGTAGAGACCGCTCTTGTTTCCTATGCATTTCCTACGGAAATATGCCCGATCAGTTCTATCATATACGATACACTTAAGGACAATCTGACAGATATTATTAACAACTATGAACTCGCCCCATTCAATATGCAGGTACAATCCGTTATCAGGACTTTCATAGACAAGATATTTGCTTTATGCGATTACTATATCCAGAACAAATCCAAGCGCTATTCCCGGCATTTATATGATGTCTGCAAATTGTATCCGAACATCGAGATTAACGAATCCTTTATCGGTATGCTTGAGCAGGTGCGTGAGCATCGCTCTCATCTCTCAATATGTCCATCTGCACAAAAGGATATTGACATAAAGGCACTTATATATGAATACCTCGATAAAGATTTCTATAGGAGTGACTACGAAAGTGTAACTGCAACGTTGATAGCAGATAATGTTAAATATGAAACTACCAAGGAAGTGCTAAAAATGATAGCAGATAAATTATTCTAAATACTTGTGAGCAAGGAGGATTTTGATATGGAAAACACTATGAATTATAAAGGCTATGTCGGTAGTATAGAATTTTCAGAAGCTGATGGAATCTTCTTTGGTAAAGTTCAGGGAATACATTCTCTAATCTCGTATGAGGGGGGCAATTTGATAGAGCTTGAAAATGAGTTTCATGGAGCTGTGGATGATTATCTGGCGTTGTGCAAAGTTGAAAACTGATTAGAACAATACTAAACAAATCTTACTTTATTCAAAAGCTACTGAGTACAATTTAATTACTTAAGAAAACTGAAAATGCACCATTGCACGAACCCACTCCATTTCAACCTCTCCCGATTTTCTTTTCTTCAATATGCAATTTCTCACTGTAATATCTTCAAAACACCCTGTGGCTGCTGATTGGCCTGTGCTATCATGGCCTGTGCCGCATTATTAAGGACATCGCTCTTGGAATACTCTATCATTTCCTTAGCCATATCCGCATCACGGATCCTGGATTCGGCATATTGGAGGTTTTCAGCAGTGTTTTGATCCACAGCAAAAGCATGCTCCAACCGATTATGCATAGCTCCGAAATAACTCCTGTATGAGCTTACTCTCTCTATGGCATTATGTATAGTCGTAATAGCCTTACCGGCATTTTTATGCGACATTACCGAAAGATAATCAAATCCAAGTGCCGAAGCAGTCGCATCCACTTTATCTATAAGTATTCCCTGCCCTGAGTTGGCACCCGCCTGGATCCATATTTCATCAGGCTCTTCATCAGTAACTTCCACATTATAATCTGCAAACATCATATATCCTTCTGCACCGGCCACTGATGTTGCAATCACTCTGCTACCGTCTTTGATGCTCACAGTCGTATCCGGAGAAATACCTGCATTCTCACCGGACAGATTAAGCATACCACTGCTTATAACCACCTTATCTACATCAAGGCTGCTTCCAAACAGATTGGAGCGTGAATTATTTTCAATATCGTAATACATATTAATAGTTGTATTTGAAGCACCATCAGCTTTTCCGGAAGTTTTGGAGGATGTAAATTGCACTGTCGCCCCTTCGATATTTAATGTAGTATTTGATGCCATCTTGACATTTCCAAATTCTACGCCCGTATTGGGAGCACTGTATGCGGAAGGATCATATTTTACCGTCAATGTACTGTTACCTGCCATATCCAGGTCACCGAGCATAATAGCATGCCCCAATCCTTCGTCCGCATAGGGAGGCGAAATCAGCACAGCATTTTTTCCGCTATTTATCGCGATATCAGGTGCCCCTTTCATATTCCCTGAAAACGATAAAACTGCATTCCCGTCAACAACTATTTTCTTATCTGTACCTGTCATATTTCCGGTAATCTCATATCTATCAGATCCGGTAATCGTTATGGTATTCCCGTTCACACTGTAACCATTATAATTACCATCTGACAATGCTCCGAGGTCTATCGTCTGCTTTGTCTTGGAATTAAGTGTATCTGTACTGACCTTCGGTGAATCCGTAACAAGCAGATTGACATTCCCGACATTTTTTCTTAACGGATGAATGTCGGCATTAAATGCGGTAGTATTTGCTATCCGGTCAAGTTCCATGATCATCTGATTCATCTCTTTTTGGATAGCAGAACGATCTTCATATGTATTTGTATCATTGGCCGCCTGAACAGCCAGTTCATTCATCCTCTGTAAAATGTTATGATCTTCGTTAAGTGCTCCTTCAGCTACCTGGATCAGCGAAATACCGTCCTGAACATTCTGACTTGCACGCTCAAGTCCGCGTATCTGTCCGCGCATCTTTTCGGAAATAGAAAGACCGGCCGCATTGTCTGCCGCCCTGTTTATGCTAAAACCGGAAGAAAGTCTTTCTATCGATTTCTTCTTGCGTGCATTGGAGATATTCGATTGTCTTTTGGCATTTCCAGCCATCAGGTTATGATTAATGACCATAGAGCACCTCCGATATATGTTATATCGACAGATTATATGTGAAACTTTAGAAGTAACATTCCAAGCCATATGATCCTACTAAGAAGCTGACCATATTATAAATATCGTTTGACATTCTATAGATAATATGCTATTCTAGGCTCATCAAAGAGCATGAAGTATCTATTTGAAATTATATTTTTTTATTTGATTTTTACTTTTTTATATTATTTTTTGTTTGACTGTATTGTTTTTCTTCAAATTCACTCATGCTTTTCCCCGTATCATTTTTAGCAGGAGTGAAAAAAAGAAGTACTCCTGCGTGTCACCAAGGATGTATCCTGTCTTTTTATGATATGTCCTTCACAGTTTTAGGTATAGCCATGCACCTAAACGTTCACAAAGGAGGTTTATATGGCAAAGAATTATGAAAACTCTATAGCTTACAGTCCTGATTGGAAGAAAATGACCGGAGAACTACGGTTCAGTATGTCAAACGATTACCTCTTCCGGGCATTGATGCAGAAGGATGAAAGAACTCTTAAGGCAATAGTAGCTTCTTTTTTAAAGGTTACTATCGAATCTATTTCTGAAATTGAAGTAACCAACCCTATTCTGTTAGGTGAAGACATTGACAGCAAAGAGTACCATCTCGATATCAGGACTCTGCTAAATCACGAAAAGGAAGTTGACTTGGAAATGCAAGTAGTTCGTCATCCCGGATGGATAGAACGCACCCTTGTTTATGCCTGTAGAGCGTTTAGCGAGCTAAACCATGGAACCTACTATAGAGATGCTAAACCTGTATGGCAGATTTCCTTCTGCGATTTTACTTTATTCGAAGATGAACCCGGATTCGTCTCCGATTTCATGCTCATGAATACAAAAAATGCATACCAGATTTATACCGATAAGATCAGACTGACACACGTTAATCTCACCAGGATCGACCTTGCTACAGAAGAAGATAATCTGTACGGCGTGACCGATTGGGCGAGGCTGTTTAAAGCTAAAAGCTGGGAGGAATTAAAGATGCTGACACAAGAGACCCCTACTATGGATTACACAATATCAAGCATTTATCAGCTTGCAGAAGATGAAAAGATAAGAAATCAGATATATCGCCGCGAAGAAAACGAACTACTTCATAAGATGCTCATGGAAGATCAGGAAAAAGCTAAGGCTGAGATTGAAGAAGCCACTTCTAAAGCCGAGGCAGCTATAGCTGAATCCAAAGCAAAAGACTTAAAAATCGAACAACTTCAAGCCAAGATTCAAGAACTCAATTCTCTTTTAGAAGCCTCAAAAAATAAAAATGTACCTGATATAAACGACTAAATAATGAACATTGAGCTTATATGGTTTACGGGAGAGGTTACCCTCTCCCGTTTTTTATATTTTTTCATACTGCCATTTTCTCATTAATCTTTTTCAATGCATCATTGCATTTACTCTCAAATGTCTTAAGTTCCTGAGGGTAATAATCAGTGAACTGTATCTGAGCATGCAAAGGTGCCAGATAGATAGGTGCCGGAAAAGATAAATCGATAAAAAACAGATCTGTCGGAATATCTTTTTTACTAAAAAACTCTTCAATTTCTAACGCAATTTTCTTGTATAATTCTATATCAGGAGTATAAACAGCAATGTCAACATCACTTTTAGTTTCATCATACTTAACAGTAGGATAACTTCCAAAAACGAACACATTATAATTTTTTTCACCATATAATGATTGCAATCTTTTCTGCAGATCAATCAACCCGTGTATTCTGGCTTTTGCATTATTAATGTTAAATTCACTTATTTGATCCATTATACTCCTTTCCGGATATATAGTGCCTATCCATATTATTTGCATACTATCATTATTAGTTTAGTGTAATTATGTGGACTTGTCAATCTATCAGATTCAAACCTTTTTTTTGAAAACATTGATAATTAAGCATCTTTATGGTATACTTTTTAACAATAATACCCTTATTTCATTTGTTGAAGAATAAATACTTTTATACACATATTGAATTCAGGAGAATACTATGTTTAATCTTGATCAATTCATATCTGAATATGTTACCAAACGCCCGGTATCCATGTTCCTTCAGGATATTGAGGCTAATCGTTCACTTCTCAGTGAAAGAATATGTGATAAATCCGTCCTTGTAATAGGTGGTGCAGGATCAATAGGTTCCTCATTTATAAAGGCCCTTCTCCCATTCAAACCTAAAACACTTGTAGTGGTTGACACCAATGAAAATGCTCTGGCAGAGCTTACAAGAGACTTACGATCCACTAAAGGCATGTTCGTTCCGGATGATTACATTCCATATCCCATGGATTTTGCTTCTCCTGTTTTTGAGAAAATGTTCAGGAGCAGAGGCGGCTTTGATATAGTAGGAAACTTCTCTGCACATAAGCATGTACGTTCCGAAAAAGACATATACTCGGTAGAAGCACTTATCCGTAATAATGTATTACATGCTAAAAAGCTGCTTGACCTGCTTACCGAATATCCGCCCGAAGAATACTTCTGCGTATCCACGGATAAGGCAGCTAATCCGGTTAATATCATGGGTGCATCAAAAAGGATAATGGAAGACGTCATCTTCAGTTATTCCGACAAGTTCCCGGTAAAGACCGCACGTTTTGCTAACGTTGCATTTTCTAACGGCTCACTGCCCGCTGGTTTCCTGGCAAGGATACAAAAGCTCCAACCGCTTTCCGCACCTTCAGATGTGAGAAGATACTTTGTATCGCCCGAGGAATCAGGTCAGATATGCCTGCTCTCCTGTATGCTTGGTGAGAACCGTGCTATCTTCTTTCCCAAATTAGAAGAAGCACAGATGATGACCTTTGATGCCATAGCTGAAGAACTGCTTAAAGTACAAGGTTACAATGTACTCAAATGTAATACCGACGGAGAAGCTATAGATAAAGCCGAAGAATTAAAGAAAGGCAGTAACCTTTACCCGGTTCATTTTTCAAAATCAAATACATCCGGTGAAAAAGCTTACGAAGAATTTGTAACCGATACCGAGACAGCGGATATGAACAGATTCAGTTCTCTTGGAGTTATCACAGGTAAGGCAATCCCGGACAAAGGGAAAATCGCAACTCTGTTTGAAAAACTAAATGCTGCTTTTTCATCAGAAGAAACTCCTACAGATAAAGAAAAAATCGTAAATATCCTGCATGAATATCTTCCCAATTTTGAACATATAGAAACCGGCCGTTCACTTGATTCTAAGATGTAGAATAAGGACAAAAACATGAATAAATACATTCCTCTTTCAATTCCTAACTTTGAAGGAAACGAAAAAAAATATGTTGATGATGCCATAGAACAAGGATGGGTATCCACCGGCGGTGCATATATCACACGACTTGAAAAGGATATGGCTGCTTTTCTCCATACAGAAAATGTTGCTGCATGTCAAAGCGGTACATCGGCTATACACCTTTCATTAGTCGAAGCCGGAGTTAAACCCGGTGATGTGGTGCTTGTACCCCCTCTTACATTTATTGCCGCAGTCAATCCGGTAAAGTACCAGTTTGCTACTCCTGTATTTATTGACTGTGACGACAGCTTCTGCATGGACCCCGATAAGCTAAAAGAATTCTGCGAAGAAGAATGCACCTTTGACGGATATGAATTAAAATACAATGGCAGTACTGTAAAAGCATTGGTAGTAGTACATGTATTCGGCAATATGGCAGATATGGAATCTATCATGACTACCGCAAAAAAATATAACATAAAAGTTATCGAGGATGCCACAGAAGCATTAGGCACCCGTTATTTAACCAAAGAAGAGTCCGGTAATGACCAACTTTCAGCATTTGCAGGAAAATATGCCGGAACCATAGGCGACTACGGGGCATTCAGTTTTAATGGAAATAAAATCATTACCACCGGAGGTGGCGGAGCTGTTACTGCTAATAATTCAAAAACCGTTGACCATTTAAGATACCTTTCCACTCAGGCCAAGGATGACCCTCATTACTACATCCATCATGAAGTTGGTTACAACTACCGTATGACCAACTTACAGGCTGCTCTCGGCGTGGCACAGATGGAAGAATTACCTGAGTTTATCAGAAGAAAACAGCGAAATTATGAGTTATACAAAGAACTGTTCAAGGATTTTGAATTAGCCGAACTTATACCGTTTAGAAGCGGTACCGAATCAAACAAATGGTTCTATTCGCTAAAACTTGACCGCTCCGGGATTAAAGCTCCTATGAGAGACGTCATTACCTTCTTAGATACCAAAGGCATCCAGACTCGTGCTATATGGGGCCTTATAAACGAGCAAAAGCCCTATCTGAACGAAGTAACATATAAATTAGAAAAGGCTCCGTACTACGCAGAACGGATACTCAATATTCCTTCAAGCACGCAGATAACCGAAGAAGAAATACAATACGTTGCAAAAACAATAAAAGAATATCTAAAGGACATAACATAATGGATGATATGCAAAAATACATAGCGCGCGATACCATATCCTTATCAGAGGCAATGCGTGATATAGACAATAATGCAAACGGGATACTGTTTCTCACCGGTCAGAACGGAGAACTGACCTGCTGTATCACCGACGGTGATATAAGACGTTTCCTGCTTAAAGGCGGAAAGATGGACGAACCTGCAGCCAATGCAGCTAACCACCATCCTAAGACAGCCAATTCCATAGAAGAAGCCCAAAAGCTCTATCACGAAAAAAACTGGATAGTCATACCTGTCCTTGATAATCATGGTATTATAACAGATCTGTATACCGGACCTAAGAACTTTAAGAAAAGACGCGGAGCAATAAATGTCCCCGTTGTAATAAATGCCGGAGGCAGGGGTACACGACTTGATCCGTACACCAGAGTAATCCCTAAACCTCTGATACCTGTAGGTGAACTCCCCATTATCGAACTGATAATGAAGGAGTATCAGTCATATAGCTGCAACGACTTTCATATTATCGTTAATTATAAAAAAGAACTGATAAAAGCGTACTTTGCAGAAAACGAAGAACCATACAATATCACCTGGTACAATGAGAAAAAGCCTTTAGGTACCGGCGGAGGGTTAAGCCTGCTTAAAGGTGTCTTTTCAGACACATTCTTTTTTGCTAACTGCGATGCGCTGCTCACAGCCAATTACGAAAGAATGATCGAGTTCCATAAGGAACACCACAATACCATCACTATGATATGTGCTTATAAGAACATGACTCTTCCGTATGGCATAGTAGATATGGGTAAAAACGGCACTATCGAAAACATGAAAGAAAAACCGCTCATGTCCTTCCTTACTAATACAGGTATCTATATAGTAGAACCCGAAGTAGTAGATGATATCCCGGAAGATACTCCCATGGGATTCCCTGATATAGTAGAGATAGAGCGGAAAAAGGGTAAAAATGTTGCCGTATTCCCTGTAGGTGAAAGCGATTGGATGGATATGGGGCAATTATCAGAACTGGAAAAAATGAGAATCAAGCTTTTCGGAGAATAAATATGGGTAAAAAATTACTGTTAATCGGTGGCGGCGGACACTGTCGCTCAGTACTTGACAGCGTTTTATATTTAAATACATACGAGGATATAGGCATCATCGATAACATAAAAAACACCTATGCAGGTATCACTACCATAGGAACCGACGATGATCTTCCTTTACTTTTAAAACAAGGTTGGACAGATGCATTTATCACCGTAGGAAGTATCGGTAATACCGCTACCAGGATCCGTCTTTACTCCATGATCAAAAACCTCGGTTTCAATATTCCAGTGATAATCGACCCTACTGCCATCCTTGCAAAAGACGTTATTATTAAAGAAGGAACTTATATCGGCAAAAAAGCTGTGCTAAATTCAGGTGCTTGTGTAAATGAATGTGCTATCATCAACACAGGAGCGATAGTCGAACATGAATGTAATATCGGAGCTTTTTCACATATCAGTTCCGGATCTGTGCTATGCGGCGAAGTAAATATAGGTACTTCCACACATATCGGTGCAGGCTCTGTCATCCGACAGCAGATCACGATAGAAAACAATGTTCTGGTAGGCGCCGGAAGTGTCATCGTGCACAATGTCCCTGCTAATGTCACAATATACGGTAATCCGGGTAAGGTGGTACAATAATGAGTGTATACATAATAGCCGAAGCCGGCGTCAATCACAACGGAAGCTTCGAACTGGCATGCCGTTTGGCAGATGCCGCCAAAGAGTCAGGTGCTGACTGCGTAAAATACCAGACTTTTAAATCAGAAAATCTGGTATCGAAAGATGCTCAAAAAGCAGAATATCAAAAAAAGACCACTGGGGACAGCTCACAGCAGGATATGTTAAAGATGCTGGAGCTATCCTATGATTCATTTGTCAGATTAAAAGAATACTGTGATAAAATAGGCATATGTTTTTTATCAACTCCGTTTGATTTTGAAAGTATTGATTTTCTCAAATCACTTGATATGCCGTTTTGGAAGATACCATCAGGAGAAGTTACCAACTACCCTTATCTTGTAGCTCTCGCTAAAACAGGTAAACCCGTGGTTATGTCCACCGGCATGTGTGAAATTAATGAAATTGCCGATGCCATAAAAGTATTAAAAGACAATGGTACTAAAGATATAAAACTGCTTCATTGTAATACGGAATATCCTACTCCTTTCGAAGACGTGAACCTAACTGCCATGAAAACTATGCGGGAAGCATTCAGTACAGAAGTCGGATATTCGGACCATACCAAGGGCATTGAAGTGCCTATAGCAGCCGTTGCCCTCGGTGCCACCATTATAGAAAAGCATTTCACTCTCGACCGGAACATGGAAGGGCCTGATCACAAGGCAAGTCTTGAGCCGCAGGAGCTCAAACAAATGGTATGCTCCATAAGAAATATTGAAATGGCAATCGGTACAGGTGACAAAACCCCGTCTGCCTCAGAAAAGAAGAATATTACCATAGCCCGTAAAAGCATAGTAGCAAAAAAAGGAATAAAAGCAGGCGAAGTATTTACCGTCGAAAATATCACTGTCAAGCGTCCCGGGACAGGCATTTCTCCCATGAGATGGAATGAAGTGTTAGGTACAAAAGCAGTCAGAGATTTTAATGAGGATGAAAAAATAGAATTATGAAGAAAATAGCGGTAATCACATCAACAAGAGCAGAATACGGATTATTGGCTCCGATTATAAAAGAGCTCAGGAAACATGAATCTCCTGAGTTTAAAGTTGATGTCATAGTTACCGGTACACACCTAAGTCCGGAATATGGGTATACTATTAACGAAATAAAGGAAGACGGTTTCCTGATCGATCATGAAATAATCATCCCTGTAAAATCAGACTCCGAATATGATATTTCAGCCAATCAGGCTGATACACTTCTGAAGTTTACCTCTCTTTTTATTGAAGAAAAGTATACCGCTATAGTTATACTTGGTGACAGATATGAGATGCTTGCAATAGCCATAGCTGCCGGAAACACCAATACTCCTATCTTCCATCTTTGTGGCGGTGATACCACCGAAGGAGCAAAGGACGAATGGATACGGCATTCTATAACAAAAATGAGTTATCTGCATTTTGTTACCAATGAAGACAGTCGAAGACGAGTTATCCAACTGGGGGAGGATCCTGACAGAGTATTTAACTTCGGATCCACAAGTATAGATAACATCCTCTCTCTTGCCATATCATCAAAAAAAGAAGCTTTAGACCGTATCGGACTAAGTGAATGTGATTATGCTATCTGCACTTATCATCCCGTGACTATGGAAGATGGATTGCTAGCACAGCAAATGAATAGTTTTCTTGATGCAATAAAAGCTTTCCCTGAAATCCTGTTTATAGTAACAAAATCCAACGCCGATCAGGGCGGGGCATTAATCAATTCAATACTTGATTCAGTTGAAAAAGAAATACACAACATTAAAGTGTACGATTCACTGGGCGCCAAAAGATATCTATCACTCATGAAACACTCCGCTTTCGTACTCGGCAACTCATCAAGTGGAATCATAGAAGCCCCTGCATTCCATATACCGACTGTAAATATAGGTGACCGCCAAAAAGGCAGACTTCAATCTGAAAGTACCATTAATTGTGAAAGTGATACAGGATCAATAAAGGCAGGAATACAAAAAGCCCTGTCACCTGAATTCCGTGATATATGCCAAGAAGCTACCAGCCCTTATGGGTCAGGGAATGCAGCAAAACAGATAACAGATAAGATCATATCCGTTATTACTAATGAAACCATCGACTTGAAGAAAAGTTTTTATATGATATGAGGTTTAGAAAATGAAAAGCATTGCTATCATACCTGCAAGAAGCGGTTCCAAAGGTTTAAAAGACAAAAATATAAAACTGTTAAACGGTAAGCCCTTAATGGCTTATACCATAGAGGCCGCCTTAAAAAGCGAACAGTTCGATGATGTAATGGTTTCCACCGACTCTGAGAAATATGCCGAAATAGCAAAATCTTTTGGTGCTAAAGTCCCCTTCCTTCGCAGTGCCGAAACCTCTACGGATAAGGCAAGCTCCTGGGATACTGTAGCTGAAGTACTGGGAAGATATGCCGAAAACGGTCAGACCTTTGAAACACTGTGTCTGTTACAGCCTACATCTCCATTCAGAACTGCAGAAGATATAAAAAAAGCCTACAAATTATATAACTCAAAAGCCAGCTTTGCAGTAATATCCGTATGCGAAGCAGAACACTCTCCTCTTTGGTGCGGACATCTCCCGGAAAGCGGTGAATTTCTTAACTTCATAAATCAAGATGCCATGAAGCAGCGTCAGGCAGGCGGTAAATTTTACCGTCTGAACGGTGCTATATATATCGTTAACTGCGAAAAATTCAAAACGGACCGATATTTCTATCAGTCCGGTAGTTTTGCTTATATTATGCCTCAGGAAAGAAGCATTGATATTGATACCGCTTTGGATTTTAGGATGGCGGAATTCCTGATCAATTCGTTATAAAGACATCCTAAACTGTATTACATACTCAATTTACCCTTTTTTTCTTGGGATAAATAATCCCTGATAATATCCTTATATAATCCGGGTTCCTTAAGTTTAATCTGTACAAAACATTTTGTAAATGACTCTATTGTCTTTTCAACAATCTCGTCCCAATTTAGGCTTGCCTTCAAATAGTTTTCTTTACTGAGATTTAACAAAAACTTCGTTTTTTGAAATACTCTGGTAAACAATATAACTTTTATTCTATCTTCAATATCCAGATAATTTAACAGCGGGATATAGCCTACCCCTTGCTCAATTCTTGAATCAGGGTATTGATAAGCAAGCAGCTTATTATTCTGTCCCCCACCCATCTGTTCTTCAGGTTCTCCTTCCTGAACAAGCATAACATTACTTGCTGCAAAAGATCCCCGGACCATAGCATATGCTTCTATAAACAGATGCGGATAATAATCAAAGGCTATATTATTGGTACCATCAAATGTCCTATATAAGTCATCAATAAATTCATTTGTAATTATGCTGCGATTGTATACAATTCCCGAAACATAATTACCTGTTAAGAAAAACAAGTTCATAGCCTCAATTCCGTGTTTTCCATAAGCAGATTCCAAGTTATGATACTGATATGTAGTCCTTCCCTTCATACAAGAAATATCTTTATGCGTTAAAAGATATTCTATATACCATAATACTGCGGGAAAAAGTACTGTATCCTCATCGCTATGAATCAAGCAATACTTTCCTTTAGACATCTTTACAACTCTCTTAATATTGCCTTTATACCCTTTGTTTTCTTTAGAACGGTAAAATCTTACATTTATATTTTTTTCTGAAATATCCTCTATTTCATTTAACTCATCCGGATATTTTTCGCTCGCATTATCTGATATTAACACTTCAATTATATTCTCACACCCGTATTTCTTACGATTTTCAAGGGTTGTCTTCAAAGCCTCCAAAGCTCTCTTGCCCCTATTATATGTAGGTATAGCAATAGTCAGCATAATTTCCGAACTTCCCAAATATTTAAAACGATCTTTTGTCTGGTCATTCAAATTCCACCATGAAGCAGATAACAATAATCGGATCGATAATTCCGTTTCGTTTACAACCGATTGAAGAAAGTTGAAAAAATCAATTCTATCAAGCGAATCAATTTGTTTTTGTTTAATAATATTGATCAGTTCTTTTTTGATCAAGAAATTACCATCATGATCTAAATAGTAAACCTGTCTGCTTTTTTCTCCCTTATAGCTTAAAGAATATTCTGCCATTTGCATATACTCCCCGGCAAATGTTTCATATCCCAAGCCATACATAGAATCTCCATTAAATCCCGCAGCTACTATTCCACATGAAGGATTCTCAACAGCAACCTCATACATACCGGATATTGTTCCGGGATATGCCATCTGATGCCCCGAAACTAATAAAACATTAGAATCTATACTTAATTCATTTAATATCTCATTAACTACTTTTCCATATTTTTCTATTCCTGTTTCTGAGTAAGCATAAATAAAACTTGTCTGTTCCGAAGCCCATTTGTGAAAAACTTCATTATTGCTGTTATTGTATACTATTAATTGAATATTATTAATCTCATTACAGGCAAAAATGCTTTCAATACTTTTCGCTGCTTCTTTGTCTTCTTCCTGAACAATTATAATTATAGTTAATGCATCCAAATTATTTACCATTTTTCTCCTTTAGATTTCTTTTTCATATTTTTTTGCAGTTTCATATATCTTTTTTGCTGCATTTACATATGAATCAAAAGTCAATTTCAATACCTCTACCAGATTTATCCGAGTGTTTTTTATACTATCCTCTTTCAATTCTAATTGAACTCTTTTCTCCTGCGTAAAATTCTGAGCATATCTGTTGATCATGTAAAATATTGGTGATTTTTCAATTTTATCACGCAACTGTGTTATTTTTTTATTCTGTTTATGAATATATATATCAGAAGCATTTCCTTCCCTTATTTGTGCAATAAGTTTGTCACATATCTTGCTTGCATCAGAGGCATCTGATTCTATTTCATGAATTCTATTAACATTCTTATTATGTTGTTCACGAAGCTTTATGTACCCTTGTTCATCAAATAATTGTGGCAATTTATCCACTTCATTTAAAAAATTAAATTCAGGAAGTTTTCCATCATTGTTTTTATAGCTTTCAATTGCTTCGTTCAATGTCATTATCTTAGTTCCATGAATTTTAGCTCCACCCTCTGTAGCATCTATTACAGTAATACCCAGATTATTAGTATTAAACATTTCTACAGAGTGTTCAAACCATTTAAGATAATTGAGCCAGTCAAATCTTGTTTTTATCTGTTTCCCATCTATTCCTTCTACAAATGTCACTTCTCTATCAGCACCATCATTTACCCCATCCGCATGAGAAGAATCACCAAAATATGCCAAATCCTGCCCAACTAAAATAATGTTTTTCATTCCAAGACTATAAACAAAAGCAAATGAAGTAGTTGCTACACTACCCCCTGAGCCATACTGACTAGCAAGTTCAATCCCTAAAGACTCAATCAATAACTCAAGATAACCTCTTTCTCCGTCAAGTAGAAAAACCCTCTTAACCTTCTTTAATATATCTGCATTTGCTGTACTTTTAAAAGCACAGGGTATATCATAAGAACGTTCATCCTTAAAAAAGTCTAAAGGCTTCTGCGGATCTATAGTAACCCATAAATCAGGAATTATATCACGTTTTAAAAGCGTTTGGACAGCTGTATCTACAGCTATAATAAAGAAATGCCCTTTAACCTTACGTAATTCTTCAATGTTTTTATTTAGTGAGGGACCAGCTGACACAATAATTACCGGAATATTTTCAGGTATTATCTTTTTTAGTTCACTGGCTAAAGTCAGATTTTTACACAACTGTACATTTCTGAACGAATAGTCGATGTATTCCTCCATAAAATGTAGTTCCGTGTTTTTATTTGCCAATAATCGAACTCTAAAATCCTCTAATTCACGATAATAATATAAGCAGCTGCTGCTATATGCTTCAGCGTATCCACTATTGATAATATGAATAAAACCGGCAATGCCTAAATAATCAATATAACTTTCTAAAATGACCTGAAAAGAAGTAGTATGATCATTCTCAACATACAGTTTTACTCTCTCATCTGCTATAATCCTGTTTATTCTATCTGCTACTTTTCTTTCCTCATATGAAGAATCCGGTGTCGAAGCAGCGTTCTTACAATATTCCAAAATCTTTTTATCCGGTTCATAAATAATCAGTATTGAATCACCGGATAATCTTTCAAGTATCTTTTCTACCAATATTCCAGATCCAAGTCCAAAAACACATACAACCGGAGTGTACGATTTCAAGCTAATGCTTTTAAGAAGGTGTTCAGCCTCATTAGTAGGAGAATACAAGCTGTTAAATCTTAATACTCTATCATTATTCTTTAAACAAAGTACCAGTTCTTCTTCCAAGAATGATTGTAAATAAAATATATCTTCCTCTACATTAGGTATAATCTCAGAATATGAATAAAAAACACTTTCCGGGACCGTTTTATTCAATAATATAGCTTTTAATCCATAAATCAAATAATCGGCTATTGTAGTATAGTCGTTTGCTTCCAAAGCACTATTGATTTGATTTAACAAATATATCAAATCCTCATTTATATAATCTTCAGACAGTAATCTATCAATTAAATTACCGATTTCTTCTTTTGCAATATCTCTGGAATCCGAATAGCATGCATCTGCAATTCTATCAATTAATTCTATTATCTTATCCACACTAACCCCCAACGCTACAAAAACAATATACTATTCCGCATAATATTTTATCACTTTTCAACTCTAAAAACAATAAAAAAGATACAGCCTTTCGGCTGTATCTTTCCACGTTTTACGATAGTTTTGTTTAGCGTCATTATCTGAGGAGTGACAGAACACCCTGTGTTGACTGATTTGCCTGTGCCAGCATTGACTGACCAGCCTGCTGAAGGATAGAACTCTTCGAGTACTTAACCATTTCATCAGCCATGTCAACATCACGGATACGGCTCTCAGCTGCCTGTAAGTTCTCAGATGTGTTATCTGCATTAGCAATAGTGTGCTCAAGTCTGTTCTGGAGTGCACCAAGATCAGATCTCTTCTCTGAAAGTTTTTCAATAGCTGAGTCTATTGTCGCAACAGCTGCACCATAGGTTTCATTAGATGTTGCAGTGAATACTGAAGCTCCTAAAGAAACGCCAGCAATACTAGCTGTTGTAGAAGCTCCTGTTCCTGAACCTTTAATTGAAGCCATTGTGAAACTAATAGTCTGACCATTGTTAGCTCCAACCTGAAGTTTCTTTTCTACTCCGCCTATTCCACCAGTAGATGCAAAAAGCTTCATAGTATTAAATTCAGTAGTGCTACCAATACGACCGATTTCCTGTCCAAGTGCCTGCATTTCAGAATTGATAGCGTTACGATCCTTAGTTACATTAGTGTCGTTTGCGCCCTGAACTGCCAGCTCTCTCATTCTCTGAAGTACTGAATGAAGTTCATTCATAGCACCTTCTGCTGTCTGGATAAGAGATACACCGTTCTGTGCGTTGTCAGATGCCTGATTAAGACCTCTGATCTGTCCACGCATCTTCTCTGAAATAGAGAGACCTGCTGCATCATCGCCTGCACGGTTAATTCTGTAACCGCTTGATAACTTCTCTGTTGACTTTGCTAAACTTGAGTTTGATACGCCCAGCTGTCTGTTTG
>JAEEGJ010004487.1_pt1 | contig 46998 bp, 37 predicted proteins | sample 8958761 | NCBI WGS metagenome assembly JAEEGJ01 (sample SAMN16246546, study PRJNA631951) | gut metagenome | biome: gut microbiome; feature: rumen; material: RS-attached | host: Bos | place: Iran: Karaj | collected 2018-10
TGTTTCCGGCATGAGCACCCTGAGCAACAGCTCCGTCAGTTGCCATAGCAACCATGGAAACCTTGCCATCACAGTCTGAAAGGAGAAGCACTACGCCTTCACCAAGCTTAGCCTTGAGGTCATCGCCAAGATCACGAAGCTTGTTCATGTCTACGCCTGACATCTTAGCAGCAAGGAACTTTACTCCCTTAACCTCTTTTACATTATCCATAACATCGCCAAGAGCTTCTTTAGCAGCCTTTGACTTAAGTGATTCTATTTCGGAATTAAGAGCTTTCATCTCAGCCATAATAGATGTAAGTTTTTCAATAAGCTGAGCTGGGCTAGACTTAACTATAGCTGCAGCATTATCAAGCTCTTCTTCAAGTTTCTTATAGTAAGCAGTTACATTAGTAGCTGTAATAGCTTCTATACGACGAACACCAGCAGCTACACCAGATTCAGAAAGAATCTTAAATGCAGCAATCTGTCCTGTATGAGATACATGAGTACCACCACAAAGTTCCTTAGAGAAATCACCAACTGTAACAACTCTTACTGAGTCTCCATACTTCTCACCAAAGAGAGCCATAGCACCAGTTTTCTTTGCTTCATCTATAGACATTACATTTGTAACAACTTCAATATCTTCTGCAATCTTCTCGTTAACAATTGCTTCAACCTTAGCAAGTTCTTCCTTAGTCATAGCCTGACCATGGCTAAAATCAAATCTTGTACGGTCAGCATCCTGGTTAGAACCCTGCTGTTCAACATGATCACCAAGAACCTGTCTAAGTGCAGCCTGAAGAAGGTGAGTTGCTGTATGGTTCTTACATGTCTTAGTTCTATTGGCTGTATCAACATTAAGCTGCGCACTTTCGCCCTTCTTAATAACGCCAGACTCAACATGACCGATATGGCCTATTCTTCCACCAGGAACCTTAACTGTTTCATCAACAACAAATGTACCACCAGCTGTTTTAATCACACCGCAGTCACCCTTCTGACCACCCATAGTAGCATAGAAAGGAGTTTTTGCTGTGATAATTGTTCCTTCATCACCAGCATTTAACGAATCAACCATAGCTTCTGAATTAGCCATAGCAACAATATTCTCTGTAAGTGATAACTTATCGTATCCTACAAATTCAGATGTAACTGAAGCATCAAGAGATTCGAATAAGTCAGCATCAACAGCCTTCTGAGAGAAGTTAGAATTTTCTCTAGCTCTCTTCTTCTGCTCTTCCATAGCTTCCTTAAAGCCAGCCTCATCTACGCTAAGACCTTCTTCTTCAGCCATCTCTATAGTAAGCTCTACAGGGAAGCCGAATGTATCATAAAGATAGAATGCAGACTTACCATCGATTTCTTTAGCACCAGCTGCCTTCTTCTCTTCTGAAATCTTCTTAAACTCTTTCATACCATTTTCAAGAGTTGCTTCGAAACGAACGATTTCCTTCTTAAGTTCATCAAGGATAAATGTCTTATTCTTTGTAAGAAGTGGATAGCTGTCAGCATATACATCATCAATATAGATGCTTGCTACTTCAAGCATATTTTCAAGTGAAAGGTTAAGAGCACGTCCGTGTCTTACTGCACGTCTAAGAAGACGTCTAAGAACATAACCAGGACCACCATTAGAAGGTAGAAGCTTAGCTTCATCACCAATAAGCATAACACCTGTACGAAGGTGGTCAGCAATAATTCTCATAGACTTTGTTGACTTCTCATCACTACCATATTTAATACCAGACCTCTCTTCAATCTTAGCAATTACGCCTGTAAATAAGTCTGTCTTATATACATCATCGACACCGTTAAGGAATGCAAGGTTACGTTCAAGTCCCCAACCTGTATCAACGTTCTTCTGACTTAGTGGAAGAAGTGAACCATCCTTCTGCTTGTCATACTGCATAAATACATCATTACCAACTTCTGTATACTTACCGCATGAGCAACCTGGTCTACAGTTTGGTCCACAAGGAGCCTGATCAGAAACAAAGAACATCTCAGAGTCTGGACCACATGGACCATACTCAAGTCCCCACCAGTTATCTTCTGCTGGAAGGAAGAATACGTTCTCTTTCTTAAAGCCTGATTCTATTCTATACTGAGCTCCTTCTTCATCTCTAGGAGCATTCTCATCACCTTCAAATACTGTTGCAGCAAGATGATCCTTATCAAAGCCAAATACTTCTGTAAGAAGTTCATATGACCACTGGCATCTTTCTTTCTTAAAGTAATCACCAAGTGACCAAGATCCCATCATCTCAAAGAATGTAAGGTGGCTCTTATCACCTACACCATCAATATCATTAGTACGAACACAGCCCTGTACATTGCAAAGTCTTGTTCCAAGTGGGTGCTTTTTACCAAGAAGGTATGGCATAATAGGCTGCATACCTGCAACATTGAACATAGCACCTGTTGAACCATCAGATACAAGTGATACAGCACCTACATCTACGTGGCCTCTTTTAATATAGAACTCTTTCCATGTATTTCTTAGTTCTTTTGATGTGAATTTTTTCATCGAATTTCTCCTATATATATGAATTTCATATTAGACAATTAGTGTATATCCCGCTTAAAGGGAAAGCTGAAAATGGGACTCGAACCCACGACCCCTTCATTACGAGTGAAGTGCTCTACCAGCTGAGCTATTTCAGCACACTTTGGTATTATACGTCATTCTTCATATGAATATCAAGTTGATTAAATGGTATAACAATACCTTCTCTGTCAAATGATTCCTTAATCTCTTCTCTAAGTTCATTAGCCGAAGTATAATAGTCATCATTTTTAACAAAGTATCTTGCAACTATAGTAACCTGACTCTCATCAAGTCCTTCTACAAATATAGTTATTCCCATATCAAGAATAACTCTGTCATCTTCTTTAATAAGTCTTCTTATAATATCCTTAGCTTTCTTAATATCAGATTCATAAGAAATTCCAACACTAACTGAGACTCTAAGTTCTGGAAGAGCCGATACGTTGGTCATAGAAGTGTTAGCAAGGGTACCATTAGGAAGGATAACAAGTTTATTATCACGAGTACGGAGTTTTGTATAGAAAAGTGTAATCTCCTGTACAAAACCTTCATTGTTCTTGTTATCTTCTTTGATATAATCCCCAACCTTGAATGGTTTTAGAATTAATATAAGAACTCCACCGGTAAAGTTAGACAGTGACCCCTGTAGGGCAAGGGCAATAGCAACACCGGCAGAGCCAAGTATAGTCATAAGTGATGCAGTCTGTATTCCATAGAATCCTGCAAGTATGCAAAACAGAACTACATATAAAGCTGCCTTAATAAAAGAGTCTAAGAACTGCTTTACGCCAACTTCTGTATCTCTTCTATCAAGTGCTTTTCTAACAAGCTTTCTAATAATATTGATAATCTTTGTACCTATAACAAAGATTAATATTGCACAGGCAAATTTAATACCAAATGCTATAGCCTTCTCTAATATCTTATCCCACATCTTAACATCTGTAATAGTATCAGCTGCTTCGATTATGTTATTAGAGATTGTGCCAATCTCGTAATTTATGGTCTCCATTTTTCAGCCTCTTCAATCTTTTTCACAAGGTCATTCTTAAGAGAATCTTTGATTTTAGCTCTTTCACGAAGGAGTGCCTTACGCTGTTTTTCTCTTTCTTTAAGAATAGCAGCCTTCTCCTTCTCTCTTGCCTCTCTCTTCTTCTCTTTTAGTTCATCTCGTTTACTAATTTCAGCAAGATCCTTCTCGCTAAGTGGAGTGAACTTAAGAACTGTAACAGAAAGTGGCGCAAGTTTAACTCTTATAGATTCAGGTCTTTCATCCCATTTATCTTTTCTTGAAAGAATAGACTTCATATTAGAAAGTCCGGAACCGCCAAATTCTTCCCTGTCAGAATTAAATATCTCTACATACTTACCCTTAACTGGTACGCCAATCTTATATTTATCATAGTAGCAGTTTGCAAAGTTAATAAGACAGACAACTATATCATCTTTGCCCTTACCCTTTCTGATAAAGGAAATAATATTCTCATTTGCTGCAAGATTGTTAATCCATTCGAATCCCTTTACATCATTATCAAGTTCATAAAGAGCGCTTGTTTCTTTATAAAGTTTGTTAAGTTCCTGCATATAATGAGCAAATACACCATTTGGTGAATCATCTTCATAAGAATCTGTATACTCATATTCACAGTTAAATGCATTTGGATCAGCATATTCCTGCCCCATAAGAATCTCTTTCTTTCCAGGGTTAAGATACATATAACCATAAAGGGCCTTGAGATTAGCATACTTATCATGCTCTATACCAGGCATCCTGTTAATAAGACCGCCCTTTGAAAAATCTGTATCCTCATGTGATACAGAGAACATAAACTTTTCTCTATACTGGTATACACTTCCAAGAGTAACGCAGTCGTGATGAGTACTTCTAAGAATAGGATCAAGGCTGATGTAATCAAATACATCACTGTTAAGACCGCTGTTAATAGTAAGGTCGAAACCTAAGCAGTTTTCTTTTTCTGCTTCATCCATATCTTTAGTTAATGTTGTACCTGCAAAACCTGATTTCTCATCAGCAATTGTAAATACACCCTCTTTTCGGTCATGGATTACCTTATTGCAAAGCTTAATAAAGTTAATTGCTTCAAGATTCTCATTGCCACCATAAATATTAGGAACCCAATTGCCATCTTCTCTATAGTAATCAAGATAAAGCATACTAGTTACATCATTAAACTTAATAGCATCAATATGATACTGGCTGATCCAGAAGTTTGCTGATGAAATAAGAAATTCCATAACATATGGATTGCCATAATCAAAGATATTCTTACCTGTTCTGGTATCTATACCCTTTCTATAGTCACCATTCTCGTATAGAGATGTACCATCAAACATAGCAAATGACATCTCACTATTGTCAAATAGCGCTGGTGTCCACTGCATAATAACACCGATACCAGCTTTATGAAGTTCATTAATAAGATGCATATAGTCCTTATATGAACCATATCTATATGTAGGTGCAAAATAACCTGTTGTATAGAAGCCAGCGCATGTATCATCATAGAATTCCATAAATGGCATAAATTCTACATGTGTATAAGACATCTTCTTAAGATAAGCAACTAAATCTTTAGTCATCTTCTTAACATTGTCATAGCCCTTACCCTTAAGATAAGAACCGATGTTAAGTTCATATATATTAACTGCACTCTTATCAGGATTATATGTCTTACGGTTATAGATAAAGTCACCATCCTGCCATGTAAATCCTTTAAGATCTGTTACTACTGAGTTATATGAATTATCTCCTGCTACAGTCATAGCAAATGGATCGCACTTAGTAACCTTTTCAAATCCCTTAACAAGAATCTGATACTTATAATTAGTTCCAACTGTAAGGTCAGGAACAAAAAGTTCGAAGATCCCAGTATTACCTATAGCCATCATCTGGTGTGAAAGTGGATTCCAGTCATTGAAATCACCAACAACGCTTACTCTAAGAGCATTTGGCGCATAAACAGCAAAACCACAACCGCTAACCTTATTAATAGTCATAATATGACTACCAAGCTTTTTGTATAACTTATACTCAGCACCAGCTACTACAGCATCTAACTCTTCTTCAGTAAGAACATGGGCACCAGAATATAATTCCTTATATTCTACAGCCTTCTTTTTATCAGGGTATGAAACCTGGTATGTATATCCAGCTTTAACTGTACCTGGAATAAGAGTAGCGAAGAAACCAGCTTCATCAGCCTCTTCCATCTTCACTTCCTTAACATCCTTAAGTCCTATCGACTTAGTTTCAGCAAGTTTAAGAGTTACCTTCTCAGCTCCTGGGAAAAATGCCTGAACAAGGCTGTTCTTTCCTCTAGTATGTACCCCAAGTATTTCTTCTGGATGAACAGACTCACCATAAACTATCTCTTCAATAGCTGCCCAGTCCATAAGATTGTAAAGCTTTTTATTCATACTTATACCCAATCCTTTCTTACATCAGAGCTAATCTCTGACCCCTTTACTTTTTTATATTAAATGAATGAAAAATCCGCTTCTTAGTTTTGGCTCAAACCATGTTGACTTAGGTGGCATAAGAAGACCTGCATCGGCAACATCAAATAGTTCCTGTATAGATGTTGGATACATGGCAAATGCGCACACGCAGTCTTCTGACACTCTTTTTTCAAGTTCCTTAAGACCTCTGATTCCACCTACAAAATCAATTCTCTTATCTGTTTTAGGATCCTTAATACCAAGTATGTCATCAAGTACGTACTTCTGAAGGATAGCTACATCTAGTCCATCAACTGGATCCCCTGATTTATATTCATCCTTTATTTCAAGAAGATACCATGTCTTATCTATAAAGAGAGACACCTGACCTTTGTGTTCAGGCTTAATAATATTTGAATCCTCATTAACAAAATCAAATATCTTCTTAAGTTTCTCTATAAAGTCATCATTACTAAGACCATTTAAATCTTTAATAACTCTGTTATAGTCCATAATCTTAAGCTGATTGTCAGGGAAAAGTACGCTCATAACAAAGTTGAATTCTTCATCCCCTGTATATGAAGGATTAGCCTCTCTTCTCTTAAGACCAACCTTAACAGCAGATGCACATCTATGATGACCATCTGCAATATAGATATCATTTATCTTTGAGAATTCATTATAGATAGTATCAACGCTTTCCTTTTCGTTAATAATCCATACTCTGTGAATAACACCATCTTCAGTTGTAACGTCATATAATGGAGTTTCTTTCTTCTTTGAATTAACTATGTCAGATATAGTTATATCTTCTCTATAAGATAAAAAGATTGGACCTGTCTGAGCACTACAAATATCAACATGATTAATACGATCAACTTCTTTATCAGCTCTTGTATTCTCATGCTTTTTGATAATGTTATTCTGATAATCGTCTATAGAAGCACATGCTACGATACCAGTCTGACTTCTGCCATCCATAGTAAGTTCATATACATAATATACAGGCTGGTCATCCTGAATAAAGCTACCTTCTTTAATCCAGTCCCTAAGCATAGAAGAAGCTTTGTCGTAGCACTCCTTGCTATACATATCAAAATTATCTTCAAACTGTGTTTCAGGTCTGTCTATTGCCAAGAAAGAATGTGGATATTTATTAACGAATTCCTTTGCTTCTTTTCTGCTATAAACATCATAAGGAAGTGCAGGAATAATGCTCTCGAAATCTTTAGAAGGTCTTACACCTTTAAATGGTCTAACTGTTGCCATGTTTTATCCTTTCAAAACTAGTTATTTGTCATAAAAAGCCAAGAATAATTTTACCAAATACCCTAGGAATTAACAAGTAATTAGAGGTTCTAACCGATTATCATTCTAACCTTGAAAATATCATCTCCAGCAATATATATAATATCGCTACCTGTTTGATTTATAAATGCAAGAACACTTCTTGTCCCCGTTCCGTGGCCCTCTTCAGAAGTTACAGGATAACCATCTTCATCTAAAGCAGCTTTCTTTTCACAGGAATTGACTATCTCAAGGATTAGCTGTTTTTTATATTTAGCTGTAATTTCTATAAATCTTTTATCCTCAGGAAGTTTTTCTGCAGCATGTATAGCATTTTCTAGTAGGTTACTTATAGTTATTGCAAGACCCATCTCATCTACTTCCAGTTTAGAAGGAATATTAGCACATATAGTTATCTTTATATTTTTAGCTGTAGCAATAGATACATAATGAGTTATTGCTGCATTAACAGTTGCATTATCGCAGAATACTTTTTCAGCCTTCGGCTCTATAGCGATACGCTCTTCAAGATATCTTTGAACCTCTTCAAATTTACCTTCCTTGGCGAGAGTTAAAAGAAGAGCCTCGAAGTGTTTTCTGTCATGGCGAAGAGTTCTATCTTGGTCCATGGCATTTTCAGCTAAAATAAGTCTTTCTTTCATATTAGCAGCAGCAACTTCCATAACCTCCGCGTCAGACCTAAGCTTCATCTCATTCATTTTAAGATTAAAATCTCTTTTCATAACATTGGTATGATTCTCTAAGATAATAAATATAAATATGTTAAAGAAAAGAATAATAAGAACCATTGCTGCGTAATGAGAAACATTGCGCGGGTCCTCAGAATTAATAACATCAATAACACAAAAATAAGCAATAACTATTATTGATGTAACAGGGATAATCATATAAAAAAGACTTAGTTTATTTAGTCTTTTATCTTTATCTTTGTTGCCATAATAACATATAAGAATACAAGCTATAATCTCCGCCATATTAACCGGTGCCATAGCAAGAGCTGTAATAGAATCATAACTTATGTTAAAGCCAATATCTTTATTAACCTTGCCAATAATAAGTCCCATAATAAGCTCTATTACCAGGTTTGAAAAAAGGAAAAACACGAAGTATAAAATACCTCTTGGATTATTAGCTTTATAGCAAATAAAAAGTGGAATAAAGAAAACAGCTATAGATATAAGCATATTCACCCATACTATACCAAGCATATTTAAGCCAAAGAATAATGACCAGTCTAAAACATATATAGCTTTAACCATCATAGGATGTTCTTTTGCCCATGTCTTTTTTTCAAAAAATGTACGCTGAATATAGCTATATAAATATAGAATTACCATCTCATTAATGGCTAGTAATAAGGCTGGATTATCAAGTAAATTACACATATATTTATATATCCTCCACTCAACTAATATATCATAAAACAATAATAATTTATAACAACAGGTTAAGATAAACAAAAAGGCGAGCAGTCACCTGCTCGCCCTAATAATTTAAACTTATGATTAGATAGCTCTAACCTTGATTACACCATCAATAGAGTTAAGCTTTGTAATGATGTCATCATTAATATCATCTGCAACATCGATGATTGTATAAGCGTAATCACCCTTAGACTTATTCATCATGTTTTCAATGTTGATGTTAAGATCACCAAATGTAGCTGTGAACTTAGTAATCATGTTTGCTGTATTCTTATGGCAGATTGTAACACGTGCCTTAGCTGAGCAAACACCCATGTCACAGTTTGGATAGTTAACTGAGTTAATGATGTTACCATTCTCAAGGAAGTTACGCATCTCATCAACTGCCATCTTAGCACAGTTATCTTCTGCTTCTTCTGTAGAAGCTCCAAGGTGTGATGTTACGATACATCCAACCTGACCAGCTGTTGTAGTATTAGCAAAGTCAGATACATACTTACGAACCTTACCGCTTGCAATACCATCAAGAACTGCCTTCTCATCGCAAAGGATATCTCTAGCGAAGTTAAGAATAACAACTCCATCCTTCATAAGAGAGATTGCTTCAGCATTGATTGTATTCTTTGTTGAATCCATAAGAGGAACGTGAATTGTAATAAAGTCACAGTTCTTATAGATATCATTAACATCAACCACATGCTTAACTGACTTATCAAGGCTCCATGCGCTCTTTACAGAAAGATATGGATCATAACCATATACTTCCATACCAAGTCCTATAGCTGCATTAGCAACAAGAACACCGATAGCACCAAGACCAATAACACCAAGCTTCTTTCCAGCTATCTCAGTACCAGCGAATTTCTTCTTTTCTTTTTCCTGAGTCTTAGCAAGGTTCTCATCATCTTTATTAGCTTCAACCCACTTAGCTGAACCAATAATATCACGGCTTGCAAGAAGCATACCAGAAATAACAAGTTCCTTAACAGCATTGGCATTGGCTCCTGGAGTATTGAATACTACGATACCTTTTTCAGCACACTTATCAAGTGGAATATTGTTAACACCAGCACCAGCTCTTGCTATGCACTTAAGGTTGTCTGATAATTCCATATCATGCATAGCTGCAGATCTAACCAAGATACCATCAGCTTCTGCTACATTCTCAGTATTCTCATAATTCTTATCGAACTTTGCAAGTCCTACCTGAGCGATAGGATTAAGGCAATTATATTTAAACATCTTTGTTTAACTCCTTTATTAAGTTTTAAAACTATATTATTTAGCGTTCTCTGCTTCGAACTTCTTCATAAACTCAACAAGCTTCTCAACGCCTTCTGTTGGCATAGCATTGTAGATAGAAGCTCTCATACCACCAACTGTTCTGTGACCCTTAAGGTTAACAAAACCAGCTTCTGTAGCTTCCTTAACGAACTTAGCATCAAGATCAGCATCACCTGTTACGAATGGAACATTCATAAGTGAACGGTCTTCCTTAACAACTGTACCCTTGAAAAGCTTAGATGAATCAAGGAAATCATAAAGAATCTTAGCCTTCTTCTCATTGATTTCTTTCATCTTCTCAAGTCCGCCCATCTTCTTAAGCCACTTGAATACCTTACCGCATACATAAATTGTGTAGCAAGGTGGTGTATTGTAAAGTGAATCGTTATCAGCCTGTGTCTTCCACTTAAGCATAGTTGGTGTTCCTGGTAAGCATTCATCTGTGATAAGGTCTTCTCTGATGATTGCAATAACGCAACCTGCTGGTCCTACGTTCTTCTGAACACCACCGTAAACAACACCGTACTTTGTTACATCGATTGGCTCTGATAAGAAGCAAGATGAAACGTCAGATACAAGAATCTTACCCTTTGTATTAGGTAATGTCTTATACTTTGTACCGTAGATTGTATTGTTCTCGCAGATGTATACATAATCCATATCATCTGTTATTGGAAGATCTGAGCAATCTGGAATATAGCTAAATGTCTTATCAGCTGAAGAAGCAAGTTCTACTGCCTCACCATAAATCTTAGCTTCCTGGAATGCCTTCTTAGCCCACTGGCCTGTAATAATATATCCAGCCTTCTTATTCTTCATCATGTTCATAGGAACTTCTGCGAAGAACTGTGAAGCACCGCCCTGAAGGAAAAGTACCTTATAGTTATCAGGAATATTCATAAGATCTCTGATATCCTGCTCAGCTTCTTTGATGATAGTATCATAAACCTTGGAACGGTGACTCATCTCCATTACCGACTGTCCGGATCCCTTGTAATCAAGCATCTCCTCCTGACATTCTTTGAGTACCTCTTCTGGTAATACTGCTGGTCCTGCTGAGAAATTATAAACTCTTCCCATCTTAAGTTACCTCCGTAAAAATTAATTAAGTAATCAGCTTTATTTATAGCTGTCAACTTTTAAAGTGAACATTTAACATATTAGACTAATTAGAAATGCGCGTCAATACGACACGCATTTTTAATAATCATTAAAAACTATTATTCGTTATTTTGTAATCAGTTTTACTGATTAGCCTCTTTTTTCTTTAAATCTTCTTCATCGAATGCTTCTGCAATAGGAGCTCCACCAGGTACCATAGGGAATACCTTGTCATCTTCTTCGATGATACAATCAAGAACTACTGGATGACCAGCTTCAATAGCCTTCTTAAGTGCTGGTTCAACTTCTTCCTTCTTTGTAACTCTGATTGCTTCGCAACCAAGTCCTTCTGAAACTTTGCAGAAGTCGACCTTATCTTCAAGTATAGTCTGTGAATAACGCTTTCCATAGAAAAGTGTCTGCCACTGACGAACCATACCAAGAACATGGTTATTAATAACAATCTCAATAATTGGAATATTGTATCTTGAAGCTGTAGCAAGCTCATTCATATTCATTCTAAAGCAGCCATCACCAGCAATATTACATACAATCTTGTCTGGCTTAGCAACCTTAGCACCTATACAAGCACCAAGACCATACCCCATAGTGCCAAGACCACCTGATGTAAGAAATGTTCTAGGCTCTGTATATTTAATATACTGTGAAGCCCACATCTGGTGCTGACCTACGTCAGTTGTAATAATAGCATTGCCCTTAGTAAGCTTATCAAGTGTCTCTAAGATATATGGACATGTAAGCTTTGACTTATCATAAGAAAGAGGCATATTCTCTTTCATCTCTTTAATATGCTTAATCCAGTCTGTATGCTCCTGCTTTTCTAGCTTAAAGTTAAGAATTGTAAGAACTTCCTTAAGATCACCAACTATAGAAGCATCTGTTGTGATATTCTTGTTAATTTCAGCAGCATCAATATCGATATGAACGATTTTAGCCTTAGATGCAAACTTCTTAGCGTTAGAAATAACACGGTCAGAGAATCTTGCGCCAAGAGCGATAAGAAGGTCACATTCACTAACACCAAGGTTAGATGTCTTTGTACCATGCATACCAATCATACCTGTATAAAGGTCATCATCACCACTATATGCACCCTTACCCATAAGAGAATCACATACAGGAGCGTCAATCTTCTTGGCAAAATCTCTTACTTCCTTAGAAGCACCAGAAATAACCGCACCACCACCAACATAGATAAATGGCTTCTTAGACTTTCCAATCATATCGATTACTTTATCGATATCCTTGTCTGTATAGGTATTCTTCTTAGTAAGATAGTCATACTCCTTCATGGAATCTTCCATAGACTTGTATGTATAGTTACACTTATTAGCAGTAACATCCTTAGTAATATCTACAAGAACTGCACCTGGTCTTCCGCTTCTTGCAATTGCAAATGCCTTACGGATAGTATCAGCAAGCTTCTTAATATCCTTTACAATAAATGTATGCTTTGTAATAGGCATAGCAACGCCGGCAATATCAACTTCCTGGAAAGTATCCTTACCAAGCATAGGAAGTACAACGTTAGCTGTAATAGCTACAAGTGGAACCGAATCCATATTTGCTGTAGCAATACCTGTTACTAAGTTTGTAGCACCAGGGCCTGATGTAGCAAGACAAACACCGACCTTACCAGTTGCTCTGGCATAACCATCTGCAGCATGGCTGGCACCCTGCTCGTGGCTTGTAAGGATATGTCTTATCTCATCCTGATGTCTGTATAATTCATCATAAATATTAAGAATAGTTCCTCCAGGATATCCAAATACTGTATCAACACCCTGTTCTTTAAGACATTCAACTACGATCTGTGAACCTGTAAGTTCCATATCTATCTCCTTTTTGCTCCTTCTTACTTCTTCTTACTTTCCTAATTCTTCTGGTCTTTTCATAACAGCACCCTTAGCACCGCTTGTTACAAGATGTCTATATCTTGCAAGGTAACCAGAAACTGGCTTTTCTTCTTTAGCTACATAAGCAGCTTTTCTCTTAGCAAATTCTTCATCAGAAATCTTTGCATTAAGTGAAAGGTTAGGAATATCAATTGAAATGATATCGCCTTCCTGTACATACTTGATTGGGCCATCATCAGCTGCTTCTGGAGAAACATGTCCGATAGAAGCACCTCTTGATGCACCTGAGAAACGACCATCTGTAATAAGAGCAACACTTGAGCCAAGTCCCATACCTGCAATTGCAGATGTTGGATTAAGCATCTCTCTCATACCAGGGCCACCCTTAGGTCCTTCATTTCTAATAACAACTACATCACCAGCAACAATCTTGCCTCCCTTAATAGCTGCTATAGCATCTTCTTCACACTCAAATACTCTTGCAGGTCCTTCATGTACCATCATCTCAGGTACAACTGCAGAACGCTTAACAACTGATCCGTCTGGAGCAATATTACCCTTAAGTACAGCAAGTCCACCAGTCTTAGAGTATGGATTATCAATAGGTCTGATAACATCAGGATTCATATTAACAGCATTCTTAATATTCTCTCCTACAGTCTTACCAGTAACTGTCATACACTCTGTATTAAGAAGTCCTATATCAGCAAGTTCCTTCATAACGGCATATACACCACCAGCCTCGTTAAGGTCTTCCATATATGTAGGACCTGCTGGAGCAAGGTGACAAAGGTTAGGTGTCTTCTCTGAAATAGGATTTGCAAATGCTATATCAAAATCAAAACCAATCTCATGTGCAATTGCTGGAAGATGAAGCATAGAGTTTGTAGAACATCCAAGTGCCATATCAACTGTAAGAGCATTTAAGATTGCTTCTTTTGTCATAATCTTTCTAGCTGTGATACCCTTATTAAGCATATCCATAACAGCCATACCTGCATGCTTAGCAAGTTTGATTCTTTCTGAATAAACAGCAGGAATTGTACCATTACCGCGAAGTCCCATACCAAGAGCTTCAGTTAAGCAGTTCATAGAGTTTGCTGTGTACATACCAGAGCATGAACCACATGTAGGACAAACCTTAGCTTCGAATTCTCTAACATCTTCTTCTGTCATCTTACCAGCTGCGTAAGAACCAACAGCTTCAAACATAGAAGAAAGTGATCTCTTCTGACCCTTAACATGACCAGCAAGCATAGGACCACCTGAAACAAATACTGTAGGAAGATCAAGTCTGGCAGCAGCCATAAGAAGTCCAGGTACGTTCTTATCACAGTTAGGAACCATAACAAGACCATCAAACTGGTGAGCAAGTGCCATACACTCTGTTGAATCTGCAATAAGATCACGAGTAACAAGTGAATACTTCATACCTGTGTGACCCATAGCAATACCATCACAAACAGCGATTGCTGGAAATACTACAGGAACACCACCTGCTTCTGCAACACCGAGCTTAACGGCATTGACAATTTTATCAAGATTCATATGACCTGGTACTATCTCATTATATGAGCTAACAATACCGATCATAGGTTTTTTCATTTCTTCTTCTGTGAAACCAAGAGCATTGAACAAACTACGATGAGGTGCCTGTTGCATGCCAGATTTAACATTATCACTTCTCATAACTTAATCTCCTTGTCTATTTAAAAATTAAACATTGCACTTTAGTACGCTAACACAATAAATTATTTTACCACATATATGGTTAATATAAAACACTAAACTCTTTCAGCAATTAAATCGCCCATCTTAGCTGTGCCAACCTGAGTTACAGCGCTTGTATCGCCATCTGTAGGCATAATATCAATTGTTCTGTAACCTTCTTCAAGAACTTTCTTTACTGCATTATCAATAGCATCAGCCTCTTTATCAAGGTCAAATGTATATCTAAGCATCATACTTGCTGAAAGAATAGTTGCGATTGGGTTAGCTATTCCCTTACCAGCAATATCAGGAGCAGATCCGCCTGAAGGCTCATATAATCCAAACTTAGTATCATTAAGTGAAGCTGAAGGAAGCATACCGATTGAACCTGTAATCATAGATGCTTCATCAGAAAGAATATCACCAAACATGTTCTCTGTAAGAACTACATCGAACTGGGCTGGATTCTTAACAAGCTGCATAGCGCAGTTATCAACAAGCATATGCTCATATTTAACTTCTGGATAATCCTTTGCAACTTCTTCAACTATCTTTCTCCAAAGTCTAGATGAATCAAGAACGTTAGCCTTATCTACACTTATTACGCTCTTTCTTCTCTTCATAGCAACTTCAAATGCCTTAATAGTAATTCTTCTAATTTCGCTTTCAGAATATGTAAGAGTATCTGTTGCTACCATCTGGCCATCAACTTCTTTAGTTTCTCTTGCACCAAAGTAAAGACCACCAGTAAGTTCTCTCATAATAAGCATATCAAAACCTTTTTCAGCTGTTTCTTCTTTAAGAGGACATGCCTTATAAAGTTCTTTATAAAGAAGAGCTGGACGAAGGTTAGCAAATAACCCAAGAGCCTTTCTTATCTTAAGAAGACCAGCCTCAGGTCTCTTAGATGGCTCAAGCTTATACCATGGAGATGTAGATGTGTTTCCACCAATTGATCCCATAAGAACTGCATCAGCAGCTTTGGCTGTTTCAATAGCCTCATCTGTAAGAGGTACGCCATATGCATCAATTGAGCATCCCCCCATTAAAATATCTGTAAAATTAATAGTATGTCCGTACTTCTTGCAAACAGCTTCAAGTACCTTACTTGCCTCTGTTACGATTTCTGGTCCAATACCATCACCTTTAATTCTAACAACGTTCATATTCATGTGTATATCCTCCTTACGCAAATATGCGTATTATTAATCGATAAAGTTAGTAATAACTTTATCGCCGCGCTGTTTTCGTTTCGGCTTTAGCCGAAAAATTTCCTTACGAAAACATGCGGAATAATAAAAAATCGAGGCGTATAGTAACGCCTCGAAGATTTACGTGAATATTATTCAGCCTTTTCAACCTTTGCGATTGCTTCTTTAGTCATTACTATACGACAGTTCTTATTATTGCCAAATTCCACGATGACGTCTTCGTCTGTAATATCAATAATGACTCCATAAAATCCTGAAGTTGTCATTACAGGATCTCCTGGTTCCATACAAGAGAACATCTCTTCTTTTCTCTTCTGTTCCTTCTTCTGTGGACGAACCATCATGAAATAAAGCATACCGCCTATGAATACTACATAAACAACTATCATTATGATTGATCCGCTTCCAGCTCCGCCAGCTAATAACATTAAATTTTCCTCGCCTTCATTATAGTCTATTATTAATTCTCATCTTGGCCTTCCATAGCAGCTAGTTTAGCTTTCTTATATTCATGGAAACAGCCTTTATCTAGAGAATCTCGAATCTCAGTCATCATATTATTATAAAAATACAAATTATGCAAGACGCAAAGTCTCATACCAAGCATTTCCTTAGCCTTAAGAAGATGCCTAATATAACCTCTTGAATACCTCTGACATGTAGGACATCCACAGCCCTCTTCAATAGGTGATGAATCTGTTTCATACTTAGCATTCATAAGGTTAATCTTGCCGTGATTTGTATATACATGGGCATGGCGACCATTTCTAGTAGGATATACGCAGTCAAAGAAGTCAACGCCTCGCTCTACAGCCTCTAATATATTGGCAGGGGTTCCAACACCCATAAGATATATTGGCTTATTCTGAGGAAGTACTGGAACTACTGCATCAAGTATCCTGTACATCTCCTCATGAGTCTCACCTACAGCAAGACCGCCTATTGCATATCCAGGAAGGTCATACTCAGCAAGACGCTTGGCATGTTCTATACGAATATCTTCATATATAGCACCCTGATTGATACCAAAGAGCATCTGCTCTTTATTAATAGTATCATCAAGACTATTAAGTCTTTTCATCTCTTTAATACATCTTTCAAGCCATCTTGTTGTTCTAGCAACAGATGCCTCAACGTATTTTCTTTCAGCAAGAGCAGGTGGACACTCGTCAAATGCCATAGCTATAGTCGAAGCCAGATTAGACTGAATCTGCATTGACTCTTCTGGTCCCATAAAAATCTTATGACCATCAATATGGCTTCTAAATGTTACTCCTTCTTCTTTAATCTTACGTATACCCGCAAGAGAAAAGACCTGAAATCCGCCAGAATCAGTAAGTATAGGTTTATTCCAACTCATAAACTTATGAAGGCCGCCCATCTGTTTAATAATCTTATCACCTGGTCTTACGTGAAGGTGGTAAGTATTAGATAGTTCAACCTGTGTACCAATTCTCTCTAAATCTTCAGTTGATACAGCACCTTTAATAGCTGCAACAGTACCAACATTCATAAATACAGGAGTTTCGACTACGCCGTGAGGTGTAGTAAATCGTCCTCTTCTAGCTCTTCCTTCTGTTTTTAATAATTCGTACATATTAATCCTTAATTATTCTTAATCAAATCTGTAAATTCTTCTAAAGTAAGTCCCTCTTTAGTCATGTAAGTTGCGGCTTCCCTACCTACATATCTAAAGTGCCATGGTTCATACTCAATACCTGTTATATCTTCCTTTCCAAGAGGATACCTTAGTATAAAGCCATACTTATAGCAGTTCTCAGCAAGCCACTTGCCTGCCTCTGTATCTCCGAAGCCATCATTAAGTAAAGCATATCTCTTAGTTACTATGTCAAATGCCAGCCCAGCTTCATGCTCAGATGCACCAGGTGTTGTTACAGCCTGAGAAGTCATCTGGTAGCTTTCTGCATAGGAATAGCCCTTCTTCATATATTTATCAATTTTCTTATTAAAGAGTTCTACCTGTCTGTTGTAATCTCTGTATGGAGAACAAAGAACAAGGTCAACTCCGTCCTCTTTAGCAGCCTTAAGCATATTAGTAAGGGGAGTTATAACTCTTGAATCGCATCTCATACCTGACTTAAGTTGTCCAAGTTCAAACTCATAATCTTCTGGAATAGGATGTTGTCTGTTAATTAATATAAGACACCATAAATTAGGATCAAAAGAAGTAATATCTGCCACTTTTTCATCAAGAAGTGAAGAATCACTTATTGGAACCTGATTATCATCTAAAGTTTCTGTATCAAGTTCTAGAATTTCATCAGCAGAATAGAAAACTTCATCTCCCTCAATATTAATAGGAGTATCTTCCTCTTCTTCAGCTATATCAATATGAGCCTGATTTGAGTCCGCAAGATTTGATGAAACAATATCTTCATTATCTTCAGCATATACAGCCTGATAATCTCCCATAGATTCTAAGCTAGAGCTTGTATAGCTTTCTCTATGGTTACTATTGTCCTGATTTTTAATAGCAAAACTTCCAAAAAGGAAAAATGTAAAGAATAAGCCAAAGACAAATGATAAACGAATAGCATTTCTTTGAAGTTTAAGAGATGTGTGATATAAAGCAATCTCAAAAAATACCAATATAAGAATTGGTATTTTTAAGAATTTATTCTTTTTGCCTTTATTTATAAGAGCATTTAATCTCTTTTGATGCTTATAAGAGTCCATTTTCTACTTACCACATTTATAGAATATTATGCAGTTAGGAAGAGAAATGTTAAGCGCTTTAGTATTCATTACAAGTGTCTTGTCCTTAACATTAACCTTGAAAAATGTCATAGTATTTGATTCATGGTTAAGGGATACAAGATGCCTATTGTCAGGGAATAAAGTAGCATCCTTAGGATAGCTTCCGCTTATTGGAAGGCAGAATACCTTATCAAGCTTACCAGTCTTCTGGTTAATCTCAAACATGGACACTGAATTATCTCCTGCATTGGAGCAAGTAATATATTTATAGTCATCTGAAATATCAATACCAGAAGCAGCTGAATCTCCTGCATGATATTCATTAAGTGTAAGTACATTCTGAATCTTTTCAAATTCAGGCACACCTGGTGACTTTTCTGTATATTTATAAACGTCAACGTAGCACTTGGCTTCGTGAATAATATAGATATACTGACCATCTTTAGAAATCTTAAGATGTCTAGGTCCAGAATACTGCTCAGAGTGGATAATATCTACCATTCTAAGTTTACCTGTTACGTGATCAAGTTCATAAACCTTAACATGGTCAACGCCAAGATCTGCTGCAAGAAGATACTTATTATCTCTTGTCATCTTTACACAGGTAACATGTGGTCTGAAGTTTCTATCAGCAATTGTACCTATACCCTTGTGGTAAACTTCATCAACGATAGGTCCAAGAGAACCGTCTTCATTAATAGAAAGAACTGTAATCTTTCCATCGTGATATCCAGCAACAAAAAGGAACTTGTCTTCATAATCAGTTGAAAGGTAACAACCTCTCATACCATTAATTGAAGCAGCAGAACTAACTGTAAGCATACCGTCAGGCTGTATGTCATAAGCTTCTACACCAAAGTCTGTTATTGAATACAGATGCTTTTCATTATGTGAAATAGTTATATATGATGAGTTAGAAACCTGAATACTAGACTTTTCTTTAAAAGAGCCATTCTTCATGTCCACATCATAAATCTTTATTCCATCTTTGTTACCATGTGTATAGCACGAAACATATGCAACATACTTATCTGCCATAACTATCACCCATCCTTTTTTATACTATAGATTCCCTATCTATCTTCCATAGGTATGTAACTTCTATGGTGACCAACATACTTATATGCAGGTCTTACAATCTTACCGTGATTGATTATCTCTTCAAGTCTGTGAGCACTCCATCCTGATATTCTTGAAATAGCAAATATAGGAGTAAAGAGTTCTTCAGGTATTCCAAGCATAGTATAAACAAATCCACTATAGAAATCTACATTAGCACATACTGGCTTAAATACCCTCCTAGACTCTGTAATAAGTTTAGCAGAAATCTTCTCAACTGACTCATAAAGTTCAAACTCTTCCATCATGTTTTTCTCTTTAGCCAGTTTCTTAGCGTATTCTTTTAAGATTTCACATCTTGGATCTGAAATTGTATATACAGCATGGCCCATACCGTAGATAAGACCAGCTTTGTCAAAGGCTTCCTTCTTTAGTATCTTAGAAAGATAATCTTTAATTGCCTTCTTATCCTTATAATCAGGGCAATTAGCCTTAATCTCCTTAAACATCTGCTGAACCTTAAGGTTAGCACCACCGTGTCTAGGTCCCTTAAGGGAAGCTATAGATGCTGCTGTAGAAGAATAAGTATCAGTTCCTGTAGAAGTAACAACATGAGTTGTAAATGTTGAATTGTTACCACCGCCGTGATCAGCATGTACTACAAGAGCTATATCAAGAACCTGAGCCTCAAGCTCAGTAAACTTACCGTCATTTCTAAGCATATAGAGAATATTCTCTGCTGTAGAAAGGTCCTTCTTAGGATTGCGGATAACTAAGTTTTTATCTAAGTTAAAATGCCTGTATGCATGGTAAGCATAAACACTCATAAGAGGCACCTTACCAATTATCTGTAAGCACTGTCTAAGGACATTGGCAGAATCAATATCATCAGGATTCTCATCATAAGAATATAATGAAAGAATAGCCTTCTGAAGTGAGTTCATTATGTTAGCACTTGGATTGTGAAGCATAACAATACGAACAAATTCTCCTGAAAGTTCCTGTAAATCTGTAAGAACTGACTTAAATGCTTCAAACTGTTCTTCCGTAGGAAGGTTTCCAAATATAAGTAAATATGTTATCTCTTCAAAGGCATATCTTCTGCCCTGAAGACCTTTTACTAAATCTTTTACTTCATACCCCTGATAGAATAATCTACCAGGTGCAGGAACCTTAACACCATCGCTGGTATCAGCTCCTGATACATCTGAAATCTCTGTTAGTCCTGTAAGGACTCCATTACCGTTAGAATCACGAAGACCACGTTTAACATCATATTCAATGTATAAACTTTGGTCGATTACACCAGCATTCTCACATTCTTTGAGAAGTTCATCGAACTTTCCCTTACTAGTTTCGTGCAGCTCCATCATGGAAGTATCGTAATTATTGCCCATAGTTCGTCTCCTGTCATAAATTTGTACCGGTAAAAGATAATAATCTTTTATCTTATTCTGTCCGGGAAGCCAACTTTTCGCTGTACTTTTCTAAGTGTCTTTGTTGCATAATACTGAGCCTTCTCAGCATTTTCCTTTATTATAGAATCAAGGAAGTCTTTCTCCTTGATAATTCTATTGTATTCATCCTGAAGCGGCTTAAGAACGCCAACTACAGCTTCACCTACAGCTGTTTTGAAATCACCATAGCCCTTGCCATCGAATTCCTTAACAACATCTTCTGGTTGTACATCTTTACATGCACAGTAAATATCAATAAGGTTGTGGATACCCTTCTGAGTATCATTGTACTGAACAGATGCCTCTGAGTCTGTTACAGCACGCTTAAACTTACGCATAATTGTGTCAGGATCATCCATAAGATAGATAGATGCATTAACATTCTCATCTGACTTAGACATCTTCTTTTCTGGCTCCTGAAGGCTCATGATTTTAGCACCAGCCTTGCCAAGGTAAGGTTCTGGAATAGTAAATACATCGCCATATACGCCGTTGAATCTTTCAGCAATATCTCTTGTAAGTTCAAGATGCTGAAGCTGGTCCTTACCAACAGGAACTACATCTGTCTGATAAAGAAGAATATCAGCAGCCATAAGTACTGGATATGTAAAAAGTCCTGCATTGATATTATCAGCGTGCTTAGATGACTTATCCTTAAACTGTGTCATACGGTTAAGCTCGCCCATATATGTGAAACAGTTAAGTATCCAGGCAAGTTCAGCATGTCCACTAACGTGTGACTGGTAATAGATACAGTTTTTCTTAGGATCAAGTCCTGCTGCAATATATAGAGAAAGAAGTTTTCTAGCTCTGCTTCTAAGCTCTGATGGGTCCTGTCTTACAGTAATTGAATGAAGATCAACAACACTGTAAAAGCACTCATAATCATCACATAAATTCACCCAGTTCTTTAATGCTCCAAGGTAGTTACCAAGTGTAAGGTTACCTGTGGCCTGCATACCACTGAATAAAACTTTCTTTCCGTCTATCATTTTTAATACTCCTTTAAGTAAATGAATTATAATCGCTAGGCATTCTTCAGAATTTTCTTTCTGATAAATGCAAATGTATATTTCTCACCTTTTTCTGCGTACATAGTGAGAAGAAACTCTATTAATTTAAGAGTCTTTGGGTGAAGGAACTGTCTTGTATCCCCTCTGTTAAAGTAATCTAAAGGATCACTTAATTTGAAATTTTCTTTATTGTAAATTTTACAAGCTACCACTCTGTCTACGAACATCTCGCAGATATACTTCTTAGGCATAGGAGCAATTCTAAGTGGCTTGTCCTTATCCTTAACACTAAAGTCTATCCAATATTCAAAATGATGCTTGTTTCTTCCCTTGTGATGAAGCCAGGCCTTGCTGTAACCATTAGCCTCAACCTCTGCTGTATTAGGGCTTCTTGTTCCCTGATAATATCTAACACCAGTTATAAATTCCTCTGGTGTATATTTAGATAGGTCATGTAAAAGTCCCTGCTTATATAAACCAAGCCTGAAACAGCCTTCCATAACAAGGAGCTTATGATGTGTAATTGTTTTAAAATGCTTTATAGCATTATTTATATGATTATTCATACTACTGTCCTTCATAAACATACACTTTGATATAATAGCACAAAAACTATTGTTTTCCAACATCATAAACAGATATAATAGTAGCAAGTCAGTTGTAATAACGACTTAAATCACATATTTAAATTGGAGGAATGCTAATATGGCAGATAAGACACATAAAGAGAACAATTCGCCTGAGGAAGAGATGTATGTTGAGCTTGAGCTTGATGAAGGCACAGTTAAATGCTCAATAGTTACAATCTTTGAATGTAATGAGAAAGACTACATAGCTCTTCTCCCACTTAACAAAGATGGTGAAAATGAAGACGGCGAAGTATGGATATACGGTTACAAAGAAGATGAGAATGACCCAGATGCTGAGCCTGAACTTATTTATATTGACGATGATGATGAGTATGAAGCAGCTTCTGATGCATTTGACGAGCTTCTTGACAGCCAGGAATTCGATGAACTTGTTGATGGAGAATAGTTCCAGTCGTTTACGCTATAATAATTATGCCCGCTATACTAGTTAGTAAAGCGGGCTTTTTATTTATTCTAAGATAACGTCTATAGTCTCGATATTGTATTTTTTCATCATAGCTATATGATTTTCCTTTATTCGCTCACCTGGTGCTGCAATAAGTAATGCTGGCGGGCAGGATAAGTTAAAGGCTCCACATATTCTACCAAGGCTCTTGTTTACAGGCACTATCTCTTTAGGTGCAAATAAAGCTTCTCTTATAGATATTATCTCTTCGTTTTGATGTTTCACGCTGACAGTTTGTGAAACATTGTTTTCTTGTGAAAGGCCATCTTTTTGTGAAACATATTTATGATATGAAATAACATCAAGTTTCTTTTTTATTTTCTTTAAAGACTCTAGGCCAGATTCTGGTGTAAGCATCATAACAAGATAGTCCTGATCTGCGTACTCACATTCTATGTTTAATTTGGATAATTCTTTTGATAGAGCTATTCCATCTTTGCAATTAATTACTAATTTAAGCGGATCTGAATCTTGAATATTCCAACCCTCGGTCTTAAGACTGTTTTTTAATTCATATATTTTATCAATATAAGAATTAAGCATCCCTCTATATCCATCAGCAATATATCTGTTACATAAATCAAGTGACTGTAGTATCAGATAAGAAGGAGATGTTGACCCAAATGGTAACATACATGACTTTATATAATGTTTCACAATCTTGTCAGGAGAAGGTTTCACGGTTTGTGAAACATCAGTATCTGATTCATTATTTTTTTGTTTCACGCTTTCATTTTGTTTCACTGCTGTCATCTGTGAAACAATGATTTTATTATAGTATTCCTTTGAAAGGTGTAGATATGCACCACCTGTTAATACAGGTAAAGTCTTATGTGCTGAATCACAGCACATATCAGCCCCCGCTTCTAAAGGATGGACTAATGTTTCACGCAAAGTCTTGTTTTCTATATTTTTCTCTTTTGTTTCACAGTTAATAAAAGCAAGGTATGCTCCGTGAGCATTATCAATAATTATAGGTTTATTATATGAATGAATAAGGTTAGCTAATAGACCTACATCAAGGACATTTCCAATATAATCTGGACTTGTAGCATATAAACCTATTGGTTCATAACCTTTTTCATTAATATATTTCTCAGCCTGACAGGTTATATCTTCATAATCGAAGTAGCCAAAATAACTAGTAGCAGAATCTTTTGGATATATCCAGCATACATCAAGGTCAAGAAGAGCTGCTCCGCTAAGAAATGCACTGTGGCAGTTACGAAGAGCAATAATATAAGGCCTGTTTTCAAGCACTTCTCTCTTCCACTGGCAAAGAGCAATATTAAGCATAGACTTTATGCACTGGCTTGAACCCTCAGTAGAATAAACAGTTAGTCCCGAGCCAAAGATATATGTTGCTGCCCCTTCACTTTCATTGATAATACCATCAGCAAGATACAAGGCATCTGCACCTGAAACTTCAGTAATATCTAAGGCCTCTATACCAAGATATGCCGCGCCCTTATGGCCCGGCATATGTGCTCTTATCTTATTTTTATTTGCATATTCTTTTACAAAATCTGCTATAGGAGTATTCATAGACTTACTATTCGTTTAAATCTTCCTTATTGGTTAAACCTTCTTCTTCCTCGCAAACTCTCATCATAACCGCACACTCTATACGCTTTTTAAAGAGTTCGCATCCTGGTTTATATATACCCTTTATGCTTCCTGAAGCATGATATCCATTTGCTGCGCAGCCACCTGAACAGTAAAGCTGTGCCCAGCAGTCTCTACATTCTTCTCTAGCATAAGCATTACAGCTTCTAAAGTCATCTCTAAGAGCTTCGTTATTTATACCATTAAAAATATCGCCAAGCTTATATTTCTCATCACCAACAAACTGATGGCAAGGATATAAATCTCCCCAAGGAGTAACTGCCATATATTCAGTACCTACGCCGCAGCCTGAAATACGCTTATATATACATGGACCACCTTTAAGATCAAGCATATAGTGATAGAAAGTAATAGGCTTACCTTCTCTTTCACGTCTAAGCATATCCTTAGCAAGGATTTCATACTGTTCTTTTACAATTTCAATATCTTCTGGAGTAAGAGAAGCTTCATCTTCTGGCTTTCCAACTACAGGCTCCATACTAAGTTCTGTAAAACCAAGATCTGCCATATGGAAAACATCATTAGTAAAGTCAGGATTAGCATGAGTAAATGTTCCACGCATATAGTAATTTTTACCGCCTCTTGCCTTAACAAGTTTCTGGAACTTAGGAACTATTACGTCATAGCTGCCTCTACCCTTATAATCTACTCTAAGTCTATCATTTATTTCTTTTCTACCATCAAGAGAAAGAACAACGTTTGACATCTCCTTATTGGCAAAGTCAATAACATCATCGTCAATAAGCATACCGTTAGTAGTTAATGTAAATCTAAAGTTCTTATGTTTTTCTTTTTCTATACTTCTGGCATAAGCTACAATCTGCTTAACTACCTCAAAGTTCATAAGAGGTTCGCCGCCAAAGAAGTCAACTTCAAGGTTAACACGCTTACCAGAATGTTCCACAAGAAAATCTAAAGCTCTCTTACCAACTTCAAAACTCATTAAGCCTCTGTCGCCGTTATATTTACCCTGTGCAGCAAAGCAATAAGAGCATGTAAGGTTACAGGTATGAGCAACATGAAGACAAAGAGCCTTAATTACATCGCCGCTTCTTTCCTTGAAAGTTCCAGCCATGTCCTCATAATTATTAGGAGTAAATAATTTGCCAGCATCTCTAAGTTCGCAAATATCATCATAGCAATCTTCAAGATCAGAGCGTGAAACATCATCTCTTCCAGCATATTTTTCAAGAAGACTATTAATTAATACTTCTTTGTCTGTATTCTCAAAGCCTTCTATCATGTCATATGCCACTTCATCAACACTATGAACAGAGCCTGAACATGTATCAAGAACTATATTGTATCCATTTAACTTATACTGATGTACCATTGTTACCTCTATCTATAAATAATATCTTTTAAATCATTTTCCACGCCAATCAAATAAATTACCAACTTGTGGTATATAGGCGTAAAAAATGGTGCCTTACAAGGCACCATTTAATTACTTATTGTTGTTCTCGCACTTCTGGTTAGCTACACCGCAGCTTGTCTTGCAAGCGCTCTGGCATGATGTCTGGCACTCACCACATCCGCCCTTCTTTGCGCTTTCGCAAAGGTTGCGAGTCTCAAGAGTCTTTATTCTTTTCATGATAATATCTCCTTTACTCAAAATAACTTATTAAAGTTTACCATAACCACCAAGCCTCTGCAAGAAGAAAGCAAGTATTATTTGTTAAATGTATAATTTATCCTATAAATACAAAGTTTTCAGACCTTGGTTTACACACTCCATACTAGGATAGTTCTGATAAAAATCTACTTTTAGGAAATCTGTTATCATTCCCTTTCTTTAAATATGTAATAAAGAGGTTTTCTTTGGCTCTTGTCATGGCCACATAAAATACTCGTCTTTCCTCTTCTATAGCTTCAAAAGTAGTAGCTTTTTTAGACGGAACGTTACCCTCATTTACTTCAGGTAAGATTACGTGCTTATACTCTAATCCTTTAGAACCATGCATAGTTATAAATGTTACTGCATCAGCGTCTTCATCAGTACTAGCTGCAGCCTTGTCCATATCTTCCTGATATTTATCTAGTAGTTCCAATAAACCTTTATAACCATGAGCCTTCCTTGAAATCTCAGCTAATAAATCAATAGCTTCTATTAGTTCATTAACCTTCTCCTGACCTCCAGTTATATTCTTTACAGCATATTCCTCATAGCCAATCTTCTTGCGAATAAAGTTTATTGCAGCAAACATGGAATAATCTTTTATAAAGTTCAAATCGTAAACTAATTTCTTAATATTTCTTTTAGCATAGTCTGGTAGCCCCGGTACTTTTAAAGCATCTTCTAAGGTAGAGTCTTTATTTTCAAAATACTCTCGTTTAATATACCTAACTGGTTTATTAATTATTTTAAATAGTCCTGCCCTGGTTTTCTCACCATAAGCGTATTCTAAGTAAGCAAGAATATCCTTAACAGCATAATGTTCTAATATATTTCTTGGCTTTTCCTTAAACTTAAAAGGTATCTCATTAATACTAAAAATTGTTGTAAGATTCCTTGCCAGATTATTAGTTCTAAATATTAAAGCTATATCCTTAAAAGAGCACTTTCGCTTCAAAGTTTTTATAAGACTTAATATATACTCATATTCTTCATCCTTGGTATTAAACTCCAGAACCTGTATCTCGCTTCCAACCTCATTAACTGATTCAAGATTCTTCTTAAAGCGCTTTTGATTATGGCTAATAAAGTAACTAGCTGTATCAACTATTCTTTTACTAGATCTGTAGTTTTTATTAAGAAGAACAGTTTTAACATCAGGATAATCCTTATCAAAAGAAAGCATAATCCCCGGCTCTGAGCCTCTAAAGCCATATATAGACTGGTCATCATCCCCAACTATAAATAAATTATTTTCTGGCATAGCAAGCATCTTTATTACTTCATACTGCATAGGATTAATATCCTGAAATTCATCTATAAGAATATATTTATAAACCACCTGCCACTTCTTTAATATGTCAGGCTTTGCCTTAAAGAGCTGATAACAATGAAGTACCATATCATCAAAATCAAGCTTCTTATACTCCTTAAGCATCGAACCATATTCGTTATAAATCTTGGTAAATGTATCCCTTGAAGTAAAAGAAATATCAAGGTCAGATGGTAGACTACCATCATTTTTAATCTTAGATATGCCAGATAGTATTTCTTCAGTATAATCTCCGTCTATTTGGTCCTTTTCAAAGGAGGATAATACCATCTTTAAATATTCTCTTTTTTCTTTTTCAGTAATTATATTAGAAAATGTTAGATTATATGTTTCTTTTAAGATATGAAAATAGATAGCGTGAAATGTTCCGAAAGTCACCGGATAATACTTCTCATCCATTAGTTTTTCAAATCGCCCTTGCATCTCCAAGGCTGATGCTTTAGTAAAAGTAATTACCAATATTTCTTCTGGCGGAACTCCAGATACCTCTATTAGATTTTTAAGCCGATTAGTAATAACGAATGTTTTGCCAGAACCTGGACCAGCCAGAACCATCATAGGTCCATCCTTATGCTTAATAGCAATCTCCTGTTCTTTGTTGCAGCCTATAATAACCACACCCTTCCATATTAGATTTTAAAGAATTGAGTCTCGCCGCGAAATCCACGGTAACGAAATATAGAATAATAGAAATATATTTATTATATGACCGCAGGGTAAAATTTCCTGCAGCCATATATAAATCATTAGAAATAGTTGCAATCCAATGTAGCTTGCCATAAAGAATAGTTACAGCCAAGGTGGCTTGCACTAAATTTAGCTAAGCTTAGCTATAGCTTCATTAATTCTCTTGATGCTCTCTTCCTTACCAAGAAGCTCAAGAATCTCTGTAGCTCCGCAAGGAGTCATCTGCTTACCAGAAAGAGCTGTTCTAATTGGCCACATAACAAAGCCAGTCTTATATTCCTTAGATGTAGCAAACTCTGAAAGCATAGCGAATAATGCATCATTAGAATAATCTTCCTGCTTTTCGAGAAGCGGAAGCACTTCCTTAAGAAGAGCAAGTGAGTTCTCAGCGTTGGTCTTCATCTTCTTATGTGTATACATCTCTATATCATATTCAGGAACAGCATCGATAAAATCTACATGATCCTTAATATCTGGGAAGATTTCGATTCTTGTCTTAACCATGTTAGAAACCTTCTTAAGATCTACATCTCTTGAAATATACTTATCAAGATAAGGCTTAGCCATATCAAAGAACTTGTCTTCATCCATAGCCTTAAGATATTCACCATTCATCCATTTAAGCTTAGTATAGTCAAATACTGAAGGTGACTTAGTCATATGATGGAAGTCAAATGCCTTAACAAGTTCCTCTAAAGAGAATATCTCAGTGTTATCATTTTCTGGGCTCCATCCAAGAAGAGCAACAAAGTTAACAACTGCCTCTGATAAAAAGCCCTGCTCAATAAGGTCTTCATATGATGAGTGACCAGATCTCTTAGAAAGCTTCTTATGATCTTCATCTGTAATAAGTGGACAGTGAATATATGTAGGTATCTCCCATCCAAAAGCATCATATAATCTGTTGTACTTAGGTGTAGATGAAAGATATTCATTACCTCTAACTACATGTGTAATCCCCATAAGGTGGTCATCTACAACATTTGCAAAGTTATATGTTGGATATCCATCAGACTTAACAAGAATCATATCGTCAAGTTCACTGTTATCAACTGTGATATCTCCGTATAACTCATCATGGAATGATGTTGTACCTTCAGTTGGGTTATTCTGACGAATAACATATGGCTTACCAGCTTCAAGATTAGCCTCAACCTCTTCCTTAGAAAGAGATAAACAATGCTTATCGTATACTGTAATTTCCTTGTCATCTGTACCTTCTACAGACTTCTTAAGAGTTGCAAGTCTTTCCTTATCACAGAAACAGTAATATGCCTGTCCCTTATCAATAAGCTCTTTAGCATATTTAAGGTAAAGTCCGCTAGCCTGTCTCTCGCTCTGTACGTATGGACCTACTCCCCCATCTTTATCTGGACCTTCATCATGAACAAGACCAGTTGCAGCCATAGTTCTATATATAATATCTACAGCCCCTTCAACATATCTTTCCTGATCAGTATCCTCTATACGAAGTATAAAATCACCGCCCTCGTGTTTTGCAACAAGGTAAGCATAAAGTGCAGTACGAAGATTACCTACGTGCATCCTACCTGTTGGAGAAGGTGCAAATCTTGTTCTTATCTTTGTCATCTATATTTCCTCACTTTCATTTAATCCGTCTGCAAGTTACAAACGAAGTATTATTAATCATCCTGTCTATGCTTTCTTACATAGTTATAGAATATACCTGCCATAATAATACCTATTGGTATCACTCCTAAAGTTATAGCAGTAAATATCATTTTGTAAAGTTCACTCATCCTAATTGCAGGATACTGATACTTCTTAACTGGAACAACTGATGTAAGTTCAGTGTTAGTATAAAGGTCAACAATATTAAGAAGTACAGTGTAGTTATTACCATATACATACTGATTAAAATCAGACTTAAGGTAATATGTTGAGCCAATAACAGCTATATTTGATTCACTTGTTCCAATATATCTAGTAGCAAGAAGACCAACAACATAATCTTTAAGCTTACTCTTATCAGGCTCTTCCATATTGTCATTTGTCACAGTATAGGCATACTTTGTAGTAACAAATATTGGCTCAGTAATTATATCATTATTGTCATTATTAAGGGTCATACCCTTTGTAAATGGCATATATACATAGTTAGCTACATCAGAATTATAAACCTGTGATGTAACATCTGAATCAATTATTTCAGGAAGAAGAAGGTATTCTTCACCATCGTAATAGTTAGGAGCTGTCTCCATAACATATCCCGGCTCAACCTTTATATTATATCTTTCAAGAAGCTTATAATAATTCTTAAGTTCAGTGTCAGTATAACCAGTTACAAATATAGCATTGTTACCTTTTTCAAGGTAAGCTTCAATCTTTGCAACATCTTCTTTAGAAAGATCTTTATCAGGTCCAAGTACCATAAGAAGTTCGCAATCAGCAGGAATCTCATCACGGTTAATAAGATTTAATTCCTCTACTGTAAGATTAGCCTTCTTAAGCATATTAAATAAGTCATTTTCAGCTAAATATTCATCATGTCCAACAAGAACATAAACCTTTGCATCGTTATTATTAATAACAGCATCGATTCCAGAGAGAATCATACCCTCACCGTCATAGCCAGTAATCTTATAATCAGTTATGTTAGACTTGCCACTTGTGTAATCATACTCATACTGATATTCAATATTATAGATTTGACCATAGTCAATAACCTTACTTCTATCTCCGCACACAGCAATAACAGAGCCATCATTAGGAGCTACATCTGTATATGCAGTATAGAATGTTGGATTCTTAGTTGGAGAAACCCTCTCAAGAGATAGATGAGAGTTGTATTCACACATTGCAGATAAAGTGTTATTAAGATTATTATCTATGACATCATCATCAGTAATATAATACAAAGTCACATCTTTATCAATCTTATCAAGTTCCTTTTTAGCATCCTTAGAAAGCGAATATATTCTGTTATAAGTTAAGTCCTTAAGTGTGTACTTAAGAGGAAGGGTATTTATAGCCATGTTAGCTATAATAACCAACACTATAACAGCAACCAATCCACCCACAGAGCTAAGAAGCTTAAGAAATCCGTGGCTCTTAAGTGTCCATCTCTTCTTCATAAGGATAAAACCAGCAGCATAGAGACAAACAGTTATAGCAGAAAAATAATAGAAAAATGCTGGCAGGTATATCTCTCCGTAAAGCATATATTCAAGATATGAATATATATCAAATACCTTGATAAATCTTGTAAGTAAATTAGCATGAGGACTAATCATACTAACAATACCAGGTATCATGACGCATACAATTAAGATAAAGAATGTAAGTACTGCAGCAATTACCTGATTCTCTGTAATAGATGAAAGAAGCATACCTATAGCTATACAGGTCATACCAAAGATAAAGAAACCAAGTATAGCCAGTATATTCTCGCCCCAAGGAACTGGTCCAAATATTGTTTGAATTAATGGGAATAGCAAAAATACTCCGCATATAATTCCGAGAAGTGTTACAAGAGCAAGATATTTACCAAGTATTATCTTCCAGATAGGAACTGGAGATGTAAAAAGAAGCTGGTCAGTTTTAAGTCTGGCCTCCTCTGCAAATGTTCGCATACTAATAATCGGCAGAGAACATAAGAATATAAATATTACACCGCTTATAACATAAGAAACATAAGGATAACCAAGAATAAGTCCGTTAGCCCTAAAATATAATGCTCCAAAGAAAAGGTTTACAGCGAGGAAAACCCAGCCAAGCATGGAGCCAAAGAAAGTTTTTATCTCTTTTCTGTATATAGCTCTCATTCTTCCACCTTCCTTGTAAGCATAAGATATACATCTTCTAATGACATAGACTTAACATTAAGTTCAAGTATGTTATATCCTGATTTTTGACACGCAAGCGATAATTCCTCTCTAATATCGCAGTCCTTCTTAGATGTAACAAGAATCCTGCAGGAATCAGCATCCTCAGATATAAGCTTGTAATCATCAACATCAGAAATATTCTTTATAAAACTTTCTGCTCTTGAAGAATTACCTTTAAGAACAAGTTCTATCTCCTGAGTCTGATTATATTTGTATAAAAGATCTTCAGAAGTATTAAGAGCAACAAGCTTACCTTCAGAAATAATAATTATCTCATCACAAAGAGCCTCTGCCTCACTTAAAATATGTGTACTAACTATTACTGTATGGTCTTTTCCAAGTTCCTTAATAAGATTTCTAATATCAACAATCTGTTTAGGATCAAGACCTGATGAAGGCTCATCCAAGATAATATTCTTTGGATTACCAATAAGAGCCATAGCAAGACCAACTCTCTGCTTATAACCTTTTGAGAGAGCCTTAAGAAGATAATCTTCCACATCAACAATATCTGTAAGAGCCATAATTCGCTCTATTTCTTCTGCCCTATCTTTTTTCTTTTTAAATCCTTTGATTCCACAGGCAAAATCAAGATATTCATATACTGTCATATCAGGATAAAGTGGCGGGAATTCAGGAAGATAACCAATATTCTTCTTTGCAGCTATTGGATTTTTAAGCATAGAATATTCATCTACAGTAATCTCTCCCTTAGTTGGAGATATATAGCCCGTAATCATATTCATAGTTGTTGATTTACCAGCACCGTTAGGTCCAAGAAAACCGTAAATTCTATTATCTACAGCTTCAAAAGTTATGTTATCAACAACTGTTTTTTCTTCATAAACTTTCGAAAGATTAGTTACTTTTAACATTATCCACCCTTTTTATAAATACGCTTTAAAATCCTGACTATTTACAATCAAGTCGTAAGCAGCAGGATATTCATAACGTAGTCTGTTAATTACTTTCTTACAAAAACGAACTCTTTCTTCATAGTTGTACTTAAGCACATTCTTATGACCCCAAAGATGCGTAAACATATCCTGAAGTCCTATATCAGATGCTAATGGAAAGATAGACTTTATATTCTTTCCTCGCTTAGCAGCCATCATAGATATCATACGCTGCTCTGCAAATACCATACGATTAAGATTATCGCTTGAAGCAGCTGTTCCCTTCATAAAACGAATAGCTTCATTTGCATATTCATGAATAAAATCTATGTCATTAAAATATAACAAAGCAGTATTACAAGGAAGTACACTCTTATCTAAATCACCTGGAAGATCATATCCATCCTTATACTCAAATGCCAAAGGATCAGGATATATTTCATCAGTAATCTCTTCTCTATGGATTACTAATATGTCAGCATCTTTAGCATATTCTTCCATAGACTTCCAAACGATTAAATCCAGGTCAACCATACACATAGGTCTGTCTATAGCCTTTAAAGCATATAGCTTACCACCAGCCCAGTAAACTGTTGTATCTATATCATCGTCAACCTTAAGTTCTGATACTCCGCCTTCAAAAAGGGAAAGAAGCCCTTTCCCCTGAAAATAATCTAATGCAGGTTTATCTGCTATAAGCAAAGCTTTACCATTATATCTTTGCCAAACACATACAGATAATATAAGCGTAAGCAGTTCAAAATCCCGCATACTATATGTTTTTGTTTTTTTATTTTTTAGATATGGTTTAGACCATACTGAATAAAATCCGTCCATTATATTAAATTAAGACCGTAACCCATTCTTCCAATACCAAATACTTCATTAATCATCTTTTCAAAGTCAGGGAAGGTATCATGACTTTCAATAACCATTCCGCTGGTATTAGACTCCAATCCCCTTCTGTAACTTCCGCTCTTTTCATATTCATACTCATATTCATAAGCATATGAACCTGAAGGTCTATATGAAGACTGTCCTAGGAATGAATATGTTCCAAGAGCTCTATAAGATGTTTCACCAAGAAAGTTGTACGTTCCAAAAGCTCTATAGGATGTCTCACCGAGGAAGTTATATGTTCCAAATGCTCTATAGGATGTCTCACTTAAGAAGTTATAGGTTCCAAAAGCTCTATAGGATGTCTCTCCGAGGAAGTTATATGTTCCAAATGCTCTATAAGATGACTCCGTAAGGAAGTTATAAGTCCCAAATGCTCTATAGGATGTCTCGCTTAAGAAATTATAAGTCCCAAAGGCTCTATAAGATGTTTCTCCGAAAGAGTTATAAGTCCCAAATGCTCTATAAGATGTTTCTCCGAAAAAGTTATATGAACCAAAGTTTCTATAAGTACCAAATCCTCTATATGAGCCAGCAAAAAGCTTATTATTAGAACTCCAAGGTCTGTATGAGCTGGAATTAATCCATCTGTATGAACCATGAGCCCTATAAGAACCATTGTTAAAACCTTTTATACCAAAACCTGAAACCTTACCAAAAGAAGTTTTCTGGCTAGGTGATACTCTGTATAATACGTCTTCAATATCACCTTCATCATCATTAGTTCCCATAAAGCATACATTCTCAGGAATAGCCATAGGACAACCTATGTATGATGCCTCATACTTTCTATGGTTATGAATAATATAGAATTTTTTAACGTATAATTTGCAATTTACCGATGTGAAATGACCCCAGATTTTTATACCATGATAGTCTTTACATAAATCTGCAGCTTCATTTACAGTGACATCAATCTTAAAGCCTCCTTCAGGAAGAGGATCTTCAAGCATCGAATTAATAGAACCATTCCAGACTGGATATAATGCAAACTGATTTCTGTCAGCATTATAATTAACCGAGCTAAAATAAGCATATCCAATATGCTGAATAGGTAAAGCATTTATTCTATTGTCATATTCGTTAACACCCTCATTAAGTTTGCGATAAAACGAATAGTTTTGTCTTACCTTCAAGGCCTATTTTCCCACTTTCGATAATTAATCTATTCTAGTTTATCGCAATAGTGTTTCATAATCAACCAAAAGCGCCATAAAATAAGGGTTTTAATATCAAATAAGAGTTTTTAATTTGCAATTTTTAATATCTTCTTTCCAAAAGTCCTTTAAAGATCTTTTGTAGAACTGGCATATTATGCTTGAATTCATGGCACCATGGCCTACAATAAGGACATCTTTTCCCTCTTTTACAAGAGGATAGGCCTTTTCCTCAAGAAACTCCCCAGTTCTAGCCATAAGATGTTCTAGACTTTCAGCTGTTTCAGGCGCCTTGTAGTTTTCAGGTTCCATAAATAAAGGCCTAATAGGATGATCTGGTTGTTCATAAACCCTTTGGGAACCTTCATAGTTACCAAAGCTCATCTCTTTAAGCCTTTCATCAAAATATATAGGGACATTTCTTCCTTCAAGAAGAATCTCGGCTGTCTCTTTAGCTCTTACTAAAGGAGAGCAAAAACAAATATCAAAATTAATATCAGCGTATTCTCTGGCAGCATCTCTTGCCATCTGCCTTCCCTCATCATTTAGAGGAATATCAATCTGTCCCTGTAGTTTATATAGTACATTCCAGTCTGTTCTACCGTGTCTTATAACGTAAAGCATATATTACCTCTTATCTGTTAAGAAGAATAGTGCTACTGTTCCAACACCTGTATGAGAACCGATTACTGGTCCAATATAATTAATAAGCTGCGTCTCAAAGCCAAATCTTTCATGAACCTGCTCTGCAACAAATTTAGCATCTTCAAGGCAGTCGCTGTGGCTAATAAATACCTTCTGATCAACTTCTTTATAAGTACCAATTCTCTGTTCCATCATATCAACAAGAGAAGTTAATGCTTTCTTTCTGCCACGGCATTTGCCAATATTAACAAGCTTACCTTCATCATCTACGTGAAGAAGTGGCTTGATACCAACTACTGAACCAACAACAGCTGCCGACTTAGAAACACGGCCACCTCTGCAAAGATGGAATAAATCATCTACAGTAAAGAGATGTCCAATATTACCTTTAAGATTCTCAATCTCTCTTGCAGCATCTTCTATATTTTTACCTTCATCACGAAGCTTAACAGCAAAGTCAACTAATAAACCTACACCAAGAGATGCGCAAAGTGAATCAACTACTATAACCTTGCACTCTGGATGATCTTCCTCAAATTCTCTTGCAGCATTATTACCACTTTGAACAGTGCCACTTATACCTGAAGAACCGCCAATATAAAGAATTCTTGTATAGTCCTTATAAATCTTTTCAAATATTTCCTTAGCCTGAGCTGGATTAATCTGAGAAGTTGTTGGAAGAGCACCTGCTCTTATCTTATCGTAAAACTCTTTATCACCAATTTTGTTATCTTTATTATATTCAACACCGTCTATAAGACATGTTAACATCATGCATTCAACATCATGTTCCTTAAGATAAGACTCAGGTAAATCTGATAAAGAATCTGTTACTATTTTAAATTCTGCCATTCATTTTCCCTTTCGGATTTCATAAACAATATTTGTATAAATTTTAACATTAGATAACCTAGTTTACAATACTAGATGCGTTTTCTATAAACTAAGCCAAATACCGTAAAACAGGCATAAAATAAGCATGTAGCATATAGCCACATGCTTAATAATTAGTTCTTACCAGTACTTCCAAAACCACCTCTGTCAGGTGCATCAAGATGTTCAACTTCGTCAAATGTAATAGCTGGCTGATTTTCCATGATTCTAAACTGACATATTCTGTCGTTAACATGAATTTCAGTATCTCTTACAGCAAGACAAGGCATAAACCACTGATCATTATCACCGCAGTATGTATAATCAATAACACCCATATGGTTTGTCTGGATTATACCGAAGTTCTTAAATGTTGAACTTCTAGGAACTACATGTGCTTCATATCCCTTTGGAAGCTGCATACCAACTCCAAGTGGAACTAAGGCAAACTCACCTTTTTTAAGAACAAAGTCCTTAGCCGCTCTAAGGTCAATCCAGTCTGATTTTCCATCTATATATCTAAGCTTTTCTATTTCATCTGAAAAATATTTGATCTTTATTGTTTCCATCTTAAGAAACCTTTCTATATTTTTTAGTATCTCTTACTGTAATCTCCGCAGTGAAGAATAGGAGTAAGTAAATCAGGTGAACCTAAGGTTTTCTTAACATCAATAACCTTTTGGTTCTTTGATCCCTTCCACATAAGAGTATTATCCTTCTCTTCTATCTTGAACTCGCCATCAACAACTACATCAAGATAGTTAACGATTTCCTCTTCGTATATGTCTTTCCAGCTATAGCCTGTATATAACCAGATAGTCTTGTCAGGATATTTTTCTCTAATCTCTTTTGCAAGAGCAAGAACACCATCTCTGTTAGCACTATGAAGTGGGTCACCACCTGAAAATGTTATTCCTGAAATATATGATTTATCTAACTGATCAAAGATTTCTTTTTTAGCTGCCTCGTCAAATGGAAGTCCACCATTAGGATCCCAGGTCATAGGATTCTGGCACTCTTTACAGCAGTGTGAGCATCCAGCAACCCAAAGAACAACTCTAAGACCATCGCCATTATTCATGTCGTCTTTTGTAATATTATGATATCTCATGATAAAGCCCCTCTTACTTTACTATTACATAGATTTTCTTTCAGCAATTTCTGCCATCTTGGCATCATTAAGTCTAGTATCACCATGTACTCTAGAGTAAGAAAGATAACCATTCATTCGATCTATCTTAGTAAGGTTACGGCTACCACAAACTGGACATACATCCATCTCAAGCTCTTCATGACCACAGTCGTCACAGTAAGCAAGCGAAAGGTTAACACCTTCATAGAATCCATATTCCATAGCACGTCTGATTAATGTCTTAACAGCTTCTGTATTGTAATCAATAGGATATTTTACATACTGAATCTTTCCACCGTTGCAAAGTTCCCAGAATCTTCCCTCAAGATCCTGTTTCTGAATAGGTGTTATATCCTCTGTAACATGACAGTGGAATGAATTTGAAACATATTCTCTATCAGATACACCTTCAATTATGCCGTATTTCTTTCTAAACTGCTTAACCTGAAGACCACAAAGGTTCTCAGCTGGAGTTCCATATATAGCATAAAGATTATGATCTTCTTCCTTGAACTTATTAACCATATCATTGATATGCTGCATAACTTCAAGAGCGAACTTGCCATCTTCTACAAGAGACTTACCATTGTAAAGCATCTGAAGTTCATTAAGAGCTGTAATACCAAATGATGCAGTTGCAGCCTTAAGAAGTGGCTTAATCTTATCTGTAAGCTTAAGATTACCGTAAAGGAAACCTCCTTCGCAGTAAGCAAGCGGATTAGTAGATGCTCTCATCTCACCAAGATAAGCATATGTTCTAATATGAAGCTGTCTGATTAACTGGAGATAATAATCAAGAACTTCATAGAAGTCTCTGCTCTCCTGTCTAGACTTAGCAAGAATCATAGGTAAATGTAATGAAACAGCCCCTATATTAAATCTACCTACAAAGATTGGTGTATCCTTATCATCTGCTGGATACATACCACCTCTTTCATACCAAGGTGAAAGGAAGGCTCTACATCCCATAGGTGATATAACCTTACCGTACTGCTTGTACATACTAGCTATATAACCCTTACCTGTAAGTGAAAGCCAGTCAGGATACATAGTCTTAGCTGAACACTCAACACCTGCAAGGAATACATCTTCAAGTTCCTTACCTGGTCCGTGAAGATTCTCATCATATAAGAATACAATCTTAGGGAAAAGAACTGGCTTCTTATGTTCTGACTTACCCTGACCAACACGTCTTACATTAAGCATATTGATAGTAGCCATCTTTTCAAAACGTCCCTTACCAATACCTGCTGTGACAGTGATAAATGGATAGTCACCTCGACTTGAAGCAACAGTATTAAACTTATATTCCCATCCCTGGAAGCCCTGCTGGAATTCTTTCTCAACATCAGCTGTAGCCTGCTTCTCACAAAGCTCATCAGATATTCCAAGGTTCTTATATTTCTCTATATATTTCTTGTATGATTTTTCAGCGTATGGAGCTAAGATCTTATCAACTTCTGGAACTGTGAAACCACCATACTGCTGTGAAGCTGCTGAAAGAACAATATCACCAATAACGTCAAATGCTACGTCAAGTGTTTTAGGCTCGTTATACCAGATGTTACCCATCTCAAAACCGCCCTTAAGTACCTTTTCAACATTGAAAAGACAGCAGTTCATAGTATCTCTTCTTGCAGACATATCGTGGATATAGATATAACCATCTCTTGCTGCCTGAAGTTCTTCAGTTGTAAGGAAGAATTTCTGATAAAGTTCTTTATTGAACTGATTAAAGATAAGACTTCTCTTAGTAGAAACTAAAGCAGAGTCTGTGTTGGCATTCTCCTTATCACCAACATACATGATAGACTGACTCTTCTTATAAACATCATCCATCATACGTACGAAATCCTGCTTGTAGTTACGATAATCTCTATAACTCTTAGCAACAACAGGCTTAACCTGTTCAAGAGCACTTTCAACTATATTATGCATTGTAGGGATTGGGATTCTATCTACACCCATCTCATCTACTGTATCTATAACATATTTACAGATTGTTTCTTTTTCTGCGTCAGTAAATTCTGTAAGGGCTCTGTATGCTGACTTTCCTACAGCATTGATAACCTTCTGAACATTAAACTCTTCAAGACAGTTGTCTTTTTTTACTACTTTTACCGGTAATTTTGTCTTAAACTTTTCCCCGTAATTTACTTCTCCCATTTTAAACTTTCATCCTTTCAGCAATACATCATATAGTTTTTAATAAAAAACATTGCCACAATATCTTGTGGCAATGTTAATTATAGAAAAAGTAAAATTCTCTGTCAATATATTATTATGTAAATCAAAATTATATTTTTAAAATCCTTTATTTATAAGGCTTTCAGCCAAAAAATAATAATTTCTTCTATTCAGAAAGCATATAAATCTGGCCTATGTAATCATGATAGGCTGTGCGTATATCTTGTGGTGCTGTAATTTTAGCCCTATGACCAAGTCCAGCCAGATAACCATAGAACTGACCTGAGCAGGCAACAGATACTGTAACAGTAAATGTTGTATCTGATTTCTTGGCAATCATGGCATCCTTACCGAATCTATCTATAATTACACCAATAAGTTCATTGTTACATTCAAGGGTAACCTTCCTAACTTCACCGCCAAACATACCAAACACACCATTGGTATAAGCAGCTATATCAAACTTATCAAATAGTTCACTATATGTACGATTATTATCTGTTTCGTCAATAGACTTCATTCTATCAACTCTGTAATGCTTGATGATTCCTACTTTCTCATCAACACCTACAAGATAATAGTTCTCATTGGCCCATACAAGATAATAAGGGCTTACATGATAGAGCTGTCCATTCTTCTTAGGAGAAAGCTCCTTCTTAGTAGTATATTCATAGTACTGGAATGTAACTGCCTTATCTTCATTAATTGCATGATGAAGTTTATCTACACTATAAAATACAGTTTCATTTTCAGATTTAACCCTGTTTGTAACATAAACAGTTCTAGAAAGCTGTCTGGCTTCATGAATATCAGTAAGATTTTCTAACTTCTTAATTAAATCTCTGGACTTCTTTGCTGACAAGAATCTTGATGCCTGAACCATATCAACAAGCATCTTAAGTTCAGCCAGTTCAAATTCTCTGGACATTAAAAAATATCCACCGCTAGTTCTTGAAGAGTTATAACCTATATCAAGGCCAAAATCTTTTAAAGCCTCAATATCAGTATATATACTCTTTCTTTCAGCCTTGATATCATAACTACCAAGCTGTTTTATTAGTTCTACAGTGGATATTGGATGATCTTCATCCGTTTGTTCATATAATATTTTAGAAATATAAAGAAGCTTAAGCTTCTGATTTTCTGACTTTGCCATAATTAAGCCTTAGCATCATCATTTACAGTTTCAGTAACCGCCTCAGCAGCTGCTTTACTATCTTTAGCCTTTCTAGTCTTAACTCCAATAAGGAAAGCTATAACTATAACAGCAATAAACACTACATATACAAGAAGATATGATGCAAATGTGTTTAAAAATGCAATAAAGTTGTCCATAATTCCTCCATTTAATACCCTTTTATCAGGTCCAAACTAATTTACATAATTTTAACATTGGTCTAAATTATCGTCAAGAAGTTCAGAGCCATCTGCAGCGCTTGTAGCAAGGAAATCACATCTTTCATTAAGCGGATGACCATTATGTCCCTTAACCCATTTGAAGGTTACATTATGAGGTTTCATAGCCTCAAGAAGTCTCTTCCATAAGTCAACATTCTTAACTGGTTCATTCTTACCACGCTTCCAGCCTTTTTTTATCCAGCCTTCTACCCAATGCTGGTTAAATGCATCTGTTACATACTTTGAATCAGAAACAAGGGTAACATTGCAAGGTTTTGTAAGAGCTTCAAGACCAACTATAACCGCCATAAGTTCCATTCTGTTATTAGTAGTTTTCTTATAGCCAGCACTTAATTCTTTTTCATGAAGTTCTCCCTTTGAATCAATAAATTGAAGTACTGTGCCGTATCCACCAGGTCCGTCAGGGTTACCTCTTGCAGCACCATCTGTATATATTGTTATATCCATAATAATCTCCTATAAAAGCTTCCAATCACCATTTTGGCTAAATAATTCAGCCATCTTCTTGGCATTGTCAGTAATATCAGAACCAAAGCCAAGACTTCTGAGAAGTTCAATAGCATTGCGGCTTGTAGCTTTACCTTTATTAAGCTTGTAGTTAAATGTTATATCACCACCACTTATATCCTCTTCAAAGTGATAGTTATTATATTTATCTTCTAATAAAGAAGTAAGCTCTATATCATGTGTTGCAGCATAGCAGCTAATATTATTAAACTCGAAGTATTTAAGTATCTGACTTGATGCTGCTATACGTTCAACAGTGTTGGTTCCTCTAAGAACTTCATCTACAAAGGCTATAATACTGCCCTTAACCATATCTTTAGCTTCTAGTATACGCTTTATAGCCTTAATCTCAGCCATATAATATGAATCACCTTTTAATAGGTTATCACTAAGGGACATGGACGAATAAACATATAAATCTTTAGATGCAAATGCATCAGCACAAACAGTAACTATAGTTTGTCCCATTATTATGCCAAGGGCTACTGTTCTAAGGAAGGTTGATTTACCTGAGGCATTGGAACCTGTAAGAAGCATACAAGAACCCGCATCAAAGGAGTTCTTTACTGGATTTTCAATGTATGGATGATACATATTTTCAGCTTTGATACCAATCCTATCATCCTCAAATACAGGCTTACACCATGCATCAAGAGCTTCTCTATATGAACCAATTGCAATAATAGAATCAAAATATCCAAGATTACCTATTAATCTATCTACATCATCATATGATGCATCCAGATTCTTAATCATCTTATTAAACATAATAAGATCAAAATGGGTAAGCATATTAAAGTAGTCTCTTAAAAATGAGAATATGCTTTGTCCTCCATAAGCGGATGCAAATACAAAACCACTTTTCTTTGCAAAGGGCTTAAGAGCCTGAGTAGCATTTTCTACATGATTTATATGATTAGAAAGTGCCTGGCTTTTCTTAAAATCATCTTTATATCCAGTTATATTTTTTCCTGCCTTATATAATCCCATTACATATTTAAGAGAGTTCATATAAGGAAGAATCTCACATTTTATTCTGTAATAAGAAAGAATGTTATAAGATATAGCAGCTATTACTAATATGATACCTATACCTGTAGAAATAAATATCATAGCAATAGAAACTATAAGAAATAAAAGACTGAATATATGTGTGCCACTCTTACATTTATCAGCTATTGAAGATGTGTAGTCAAGATGGTCATATATAGAATTATTGTCGTACTTACCTATGCCAGCTAACTCTTCCTGTATCTTAACCCTAATATCCTGACGGCTATTATCAGCCATGAAACAAATATCATTATCAAGGCCAGCTCTATCTTCATTATTATGAATAGGTTTTCTAAGCATATAATAAAGATACTCTTCACCGCAGGAAGACTGAGTATTATTTAGCATAGTAAATAACCTGTCCATATCTAGATCATGCCAGGTTATATCATCTATAAGTACACTATTATCATTATGTTTATTAAGATATCCCTTTAGGCCATCAAATCTAAGTGGGGATACCTTTTTCTTATTAATACGTCCGTAAGAAGCTTTTATTCTTTTAAGAATCTTATTTCTCTTTTCTTTCTTCTCTCTTATTCCAAGAAGAGTAAGAATAATAACGAAAAATAATACAACTCCAAGGACAATTAAGCTTTTTTCTTCGTTAGTCATGTCTATACCTAATTATTTAGCAGACTTAAAATCAGGCCCAAAACTTTCAGGAAGAAGTTCTTCTAATGAATATTTTTTATAATCACCCTGATTTTTAGCCACAATAATTACAAGATCACCAGGATTCGAGAATTCTCTAAGAACCTGTCTGCATACGCCGCAAGGATACGCGTAGGTCATATCCCCGTCTTTTACACCACCCACTATTGCTATAGCCTTAATAAGTCTCTCACCCTCTGAAACAGCCTTGAATATAGCAGTTCTTTCAGCGCAGTTAGTAGCACCGTAGGAAGCATTTTCTACGTTACAGCCTGTGTATACAGAGTCGTCTTCTGTAATAAGCGCTGCCCCAACCATAAACTGGGAATATGGTGCGTAAGCATAATTTCTAGCATTTAAAGCTTCATTAATAAGTTGTTTGATAGTATCTTCTTTAATCATAAAGTTAGTATAACACAGATTTTATTTGAAGTACCATCTCATATTTGCTACAATGTCATCATGATTAAAGTAGATAAGGTAAGCTTTGCTTACAGCAAAAAAAACGTATTAAACGATATTTCATTTGAAGTAAAACCTGGAACATGCGTGGGTATAATAGGGGCAAACGGATGTGGTAAGTCAACTCTCTTATCACTTATAACTGGTTCTTTTAAACCTAAGTCTGGAAAAATAACAATCAATTCTGATGTTAATCTGGGATATGTACCTCAGGAAAATCCACTTCTTCCTGATCTTTCCGCATATGACAATCTCTTACTTTGGTATAAGGGTTCTAAAAAACAGCTTAATGAAGAACTTAAGAATGAGTTAGTTTCTATGCTTGGCATCGATAACTTTTTAAAGAAGCCTGTTAAAAAGCTTTCAGGTGGTATGAAAAAAAGAGTATCTCTTGCTATAGCTCTTATTAACGAGCCAACAGTTCTTATTATGGATGAACCTTCAGCTGCTCTTGATTTACCATGTAAAAGTGATATGCATATGTACCTTAGAAAGTTCATTTCTCTTGGCAGAAGCGTAATTATCACAACCCATGATGAAGATGAGCTTGACCTTTGTGATGTTCTTTACTGTATTAAGGATACTCACTTAGTAAAAGTAGATAATAAACTTCGCGGTGATGATCTTGTCAAGTTTCTCTAAAATCAAATTCACAAAAAAGCGAATAATAATTGGTTCTATAGCATTTGTCCTATTACTAGTATCCTATATTCTGCTTTTTACCAATCTCATCATTACTGATAGAGAAAGGATGCTATTTGATATTTCAAGGACCAGGCTATTTGATGAAGTTTATGACATGTACAGTCATAAGGACGCCAAGCATTTTGAACTAACTATGGTTCTTGATGACATATCATCAGATGTAGACATATTAACTGCTTTAAAGGGACTCAACCTTAATATAGAAGGTAACGCCAGCCTCCACCATAATAAAGCAACCCTTGAAGGTCAGCTAAATTACAACACATTTAACCTATCGGAGATGGGGCTTTATTATAAAGGAACAAGTTTTGCTATTAAGGTTCCTGGCTTATTAGACAGATATCTTCTACTAGATTTAAGAGATTTTATAGACAAAGATTCTGATTTATCAGAGTATTTTGCCAAGATAACAGGTAAATCCGATTATACTTTTCTAGATATTTTAAAGGCTGTATATAGAAGAACTACCGTAAAAAAAATATCCAGCAAAGCCTACTATGATATTAATGGTATCTCAACCAAGTGTACTAAGTATGATATTCATACTAACCTTGGCTTTACCAAGTTTGATTTATATGCCTATGTAGCAAAGAATCATAAATCCCTTGTATTTGTATCTAAAGATGATTTATACAAATGCACTATATACAACGATGGAGAAGGATATTCATTTACTTTAGAAGGCAGTATAGACGCCCTCTCTCACGAAACATATTTAAAGGTAAATGGATATATTTCAATTTCGGATACAGATTCTTCTTCATTTGATTTCCCAGAAGGTAAGTACTACAACCTTATTGAAATAAAAGATAATTATGACGTAATTATTAAAGCAATAAAGAAAAAGGTTAAAGAAACAGACCTATATAAGCTATATCAACAAATTAGAAACTAATGACAAAACTTAGATTATTTCTTTACACATTAAAAAATTATATAAAGCTTACACCACTTGCTCTGCTTGCTACTATTATTCCTTTATTAATAGTAGGAACCCTCTTTTGGTACACTTCTGCCAATCTATATGAGGAAAATGAGATCCAGGCAGTTAATGTCGGTGTAGTAACTGAAGATATTAAAGATTCATGGTATAACAAGGCAGTAAAATATCTTGGAAACATGGACTCTACTGAAAATACTGTAAACTTCATTAAATTCGAAAATATGGATCAGGCCTATGAAGCTATGGAAACAAGTGAGATTATGGCTATTATCTATCTTCCTGAAAATGTTGTTAACGGTATCTTATATGGAGAGAATATTCCAGCTAAGATTATATTCCCTAAGAATATTAACCTTGGAACTATAACTCTTAGTGAACTTACTAAATCTGCTGCTGAGTTCTTATCAGCTGCTCAGGCTGGTACATATACTACTGGTGATTTATTTGAAGAGGCAGACAGATACGATATAGTTTCATCTGCATTTGATATGGTTGATATTATCAACTTTTCATATGTTCTTTCCAGAGAAAAAATCTATCATAAAAATTGTACTGACTTAACTTCTAATATTAATCAGACAGTATTCTATGCTGGTTCAGCTATTATGCTTCTACTTCTCTTTATTGGAGTTTCTTATAATAAGGTACTTAGAAATGAAGATAAGGCATTTACCAGCTTGCTTAGACTATACAAAATCTCACCTGCATATGTAGTATTCTGCAAGTTAGTTGGATTTACAATTATTCTTTCAGTTATATGTTCAGGTTTTGTATTTGCAGCTTCAAAGCATCTTAAAGGAAATGATAACTTTAACATTCATTTTAATCTTCCAGTTGTTCTTATTGTTACACTTCTTACACTGCTTATTGCAGCTCAGTGTTTATTTATCTTCTCATTATCAGAGAAGATATCATCATGTATACTTGCTATGTTTATATATGGCTGTCTTATGACTATACTTAGCGGAGCTATTATACCAAAGGTATTCTTCCCTAGGTCTCTTGAGACATTAGGTTCACACCTTCCAACAGCCTATATGCATGATGCACTGCTTCATATTATGACTGGTAACCCTCTAAAGAAGGGTCTGATTATTATGCTTGCTGTTT
>JAEEGJ010004489.1_pt1 | contig 46984 bp, 34 predicted proteins | sample 8958761 | NCBI WGS metagenome assembly JAEEGJ01 (sample SAMN16246546, study PRJNA631951) | gut metagenome | biome: gut microbiome; feature: rumen; material: RS-attached | host: Bos | place: Iran: Karaj | collected 2018-10
CACTGAGTACCGATGAATGGAAGCGTGTCATAGATGAAGTTAAAAGGGATTTCGGTACCAAACACCCCAGACTTTGCATCACAGGCGGTGAGCCTCTTCTTCACAAGGATTTCTTTGACATCATGAACTACGCCCACGCAGCAGGCTTCTCCTGGGGCATGACTACCAACGGCACCCTCATAACACAGGAAATCGCACACAGGTTAAAAGAAGCGGGCATGAGCACCGTTTCGGTAAGCGTCGACGGCCTTAAAGAAACCCACGAATGGTTTCGCCAAAGCCCAGGCAGCTACGAAAGGACACTCTCCGGCATCAAAAACCTCTTAAGCGAACGCGCATTTAACCATGTTCAGGTTACCACCGTTGTTCACAAAAGAAACATTACCGAGCTTGATAAGCTCTACGAAATCATGAAAGGTCTCGGCATCCGCTCCTGGCGCGTCATAAACATCGAACCCATCGGCCGCGCCCGCAGTAATCCGGACCTCATGCTTGAAAAAAGGGACTACAAATACGTCCTTGATTTTATAAAGAAACACCGCTTTGAAGACAAGATGGAAGTTGTCTACGGCTGCTCCCACTATCTGCCTCTTGAATATGAACGCGAAGTCCGTCCCTGGTACTTTCTTTGTAATGCAGGAGTATATGTGGCCAGCATCATGTACAACGGCAACATCGGAGCCTGCCTCGACATCGAACGCCGCCCGGAGCTTATAGAAGGCAACATACGCCGCGATTCTTTAAAAGAAGTCTGGGAAAACGGCTTTAAAATATATCGCTCCGACTTTCGCAAATGCGGTCCCTGTGCCGACTGCCCCGATTACCGCTACTGCGCCGGAGATTCCTTCCATACCTGGAACTTTGATAAGATGGAGCCGTATATCTGCCTTAAAAAAATGCTGTAATGACATGCAAAAACCTGTGCGAAGCACCCAACGCTCTGCACAGGTTTTCTTTATCTTACTCTTATATCGGTGAGGGCCACTTCGTCGCCGGTAAGGGCTACATATAGCTCTTTTGGGTTATCAAGAAGCTTGGTAACGTTTTCTACGTCCACGCCGAAGTTTGAAGATGAAACCGTGACCGTGTCACCTTTTCTGACAACGGTGACAGTGCACTCCACGCCTTCTTTGTTCTTTTCTTTCCAGACATCCCAGCCTTTAAAGTCCTCGTTCTTTTTCATGTGAATGTAGTTCTCGGCACAGGATTCGTTGCCGGTGCCTTCACCGTTTAGCTTAACGAGGGCATATTCTTTGTACGAATCGCCTTCGGGTCTTTTATCGTCCGAGTAATAGACTATTACGAAGGGACAATGCCATATAAGGTTGGCGGAAGGAAGGCTTTCCGTATGAAAAACAAACTTCACTTCATTGGTAAGCTTAATGGGCGTAGTGGTGGCGGAACGGTATCTGTCCACCTGAATGTTGGGAAGGTCCGACTCCATCTTGTCGATAAAGTTGTATTCCTTCACCAGCCGCTTGATATCGCTTGCCGTAATTACTTCGCCGGTCTTTGTAACCTCGATGTCTCTTATGTGACAGTGCTCGCCGGTAAGTCCTATGTAAACGGATTTGGTGCTGTCCGGAAGGGCCACCGTAAGTACGGAGACGGAGTCCTTGGTTTCCATACGGATTTTAACATGGTCCTCGTATTTTGCGGCCGTAATCTCGTAGATATCTGCCTTGTCCCCGAGACCCTTGCGCTTTTTGCCCTGTTCCTTTGGCGTAGTCTCAATTTCCATGTCCCTTGCGGCGGTATCGATAAAATGGCCGTCAAACCACACTTCGCCGTATTCAAGATAACGGTAGTTCTCTATCTCTCTTGCCGGTCCGTGAACCCTTCGGTTGTAGGAATCATAGAGGATAAAAGAAGGAGCCGAGAACTCTTCTTCTTTGACCTTATCGGGGGTGCACTTAAAGGTAATACGTGTGTAGGCCGAGGTAATCTCTATGCCGTTTGAAACCTTTTCCCTGTAAGTTTTGCAGTCAAGTTCTTTTTCGATTTCGTATACTTCGGGACTGATTTCTTCGTTTAGCTGGTCCATTACTTTGACCATAAGGTCTGCGTATACCGGGTCAAAACGTATACCCGAAAGCTTTATAAAGTCTTCTCTCACCGTCTGGTAAGGAAGGGCGTCTCTGTAGGACTTTTTGCTCATCATTGAGTCGTAGGCTTCGCATACTCCGATAATTCTTGCGATTTCAGGTATCTTGTCGCCCTTAAGTCCGTCGGGGTAACCGCTTCCGTCGTACCACTCTCCGCTGTGATATATTGCATCCCTCAAATAAGGGTAGTCCGTAAAGTGCGAAAGAATTTCGCTTCCCGCTTCAAGTTTTAATTTATTTAAGTTGCTCTCGTCTTCGTTGTTTTCTTCTGCCTCGATGATGCGGTCGTCGATGCCGATAATACCCACGTTATTAAGAAGGGCGGCGTAATAAATCTGGTCGCATTCATCGTCGCTCTTTCCACCCATTCTGGCTACTCTTCTGGCTATTTCGGCAACCCTCACCGAATGGCCGTGGCCGTAGCGGTGCTTCTTTTCTTCAGCCGTCATAAAGGCTGTGGACAGCTGGTTAAACAGTCGCAGGATGTTCTTGTTTTCTTTTTGCAGCTCACCCATCTCAATCTTGTGAGCCCTCATTACCGCTTCGTTAACATCCAGATAAGTGAATATGTACAAAGAAATGGACACAAGCACCATGGACATGTTGACGATGGATAATCCGTAAGAGAATATCTGGATAATGGCCACTACTATGGGCACAAATATATAAAGAACAAGGGAGGTATAAATGTACTTGCCCACATTCCTTAAATACTTTCTGATGGCCGTGTACTGAATAAGCGGACATAAGACGGGGATAATATAGCAGCCCAAGAACAGCGGTCCTCTGTGATAGTAATTGTTCTCGTCAAAGTAGTAGTAAAACCCCGCAAACTGGGAAATAACAACCATCAGCATTTCCACAACGGAAGCCACTGCCACAAACTTTAATCTGCCGGGCACCTTATCGGTGGTCTGCGCAACTCTCAGAATCAGGTCGATTATATACTGGTCGAAAACCAGCACAATGGCCGCCGTAAGGAAGAACACCATAAAGTTGCTGAGCCTTACGAGAATATAGCCTTTCCTTGTGGTATCGCCCGCATAAATGTAGGCCATACGGTCAAAATAAAGCAGGAATGTAGCCACAAATTCCATAAGAATAAGGATTGCCCTGTTCTTTTTATTTAGGAATTTGGTGAAGAACAAAAGCACGCCAAAGGTAAAGCAGGCCGAGCTTAGGGCTAACATTATATTTAATTGGTGAGTCCTGATTAAATCAAACATACTCTCCCGCTACTCCCTTACTGTTTGTGAAGTACAAAGAATTCCTGAAGTTTTTCAAGAAGCTCTTCTTTCTGGATATTTTTAAGGAAATACCCTTCGGGGCGAAGAGCCACAACCGCCATGACGCTTTCTTTGTCGCTCTTACCCGTAAGAAACATAACCGGTATGTCTTTGGTCTCCGTATCGGCTCTTAGCATTTCAAGCACCTGGGGGCCGCTGGTTACGGGCATCTCGTGGTCGAGAAGAATTAAGTCCACCTTGTTTTTTCCAAGGAACTTAATGGCCTGCAGTCCGGAATTTGCCATGGATACCTTGTATGTGTCCTTAAGCCACATTCTGACCAAAGAAAGATACTGGGGATCGTCGTCCACTATAAGAATGCTCTTCTTAAACTCTCCCATCTCCATCTTTTCGAAGTACTCGGAAACTGCCTTGACATACTCTTCATTGTCCACCGGTCTTTGGAAAGCCCTGTAAATAATATTGTGTGACAACATTTCTGTAGCCTCGTCAATCTCCGTTTTCTCGCCTATGAGAATCATCTGGCCGTCCTTTTCGTCCAGAGTATCCTTTAAATAATGCAGAACATCACTCTTTGGCTCCACTCCGTCTTCCATAAACAGCGTGACCAAAGAAGCATTCTTCCAGGCGGCGTTGATATCGTTGACCGAGTCCTGCACAAAGACACACTCAACCCCCGCATCCTGCACTTTTTTAACAAAGACCCTCACTATAAAGGATTCTTTTGATGCTATAAAAAGCATTCTGTTTGTCGTAACTTCTACCATGGTTTATCTCCCCTCTTTATTCTCCTATGCCCATAAGTTTTTCCATTGCGTCCCAGTCAAAGGCTTTCAATAACCTTCCAAGCTCTGCCATCTTCTCCCCGTCTTCCTTGGGAAGTCTGTAAGACTTAAGGCCGTCGAGAATCATCTCAACAGAATCGTAATCCATCTGAGGGATTACATCAAGCAAAGCATCGTAAGCATCTTTAAGCTCAGACTCGGGTATTTCTTCAAGATTTGTATCGTTGCTTTCTTCTTCCTGCATGCGTGAAAGCTTAACTTTATACTCAGCGTAATCACTTAAAAGTTTCTCCGTATTGGCATCGATAAATTCTTTGTCCTCACGATTGCCCGCATCTTCAAGGCTTGCGCATAACTGTGACAGTTCTTTTGCACCTATGATACGCGCAGAGGATTTAAGTGCATGAACCTTTATGGTGTAAAGTCTTATATTGCCGGCATCGTAGGCATCCTTAATAACTCTTGAGTTGTCATCGATTGTGTCAAGGAAGAGTTTAAGGGCGTATACGTAGTTCATTACACCGCCGGAATTGGCAATGCCCTCGTCAACATCGATTCCCTCCGTTTCCTTAACCCAGAGCATGTTGTCGGGAAGCTCGGTAATCTCTTCCACCACATAGTCTGAGGTAGGCTTCTCCATCATTTCCTCGGGAAGGTGTTTCATGATGGTCTTTTCAAGGGTAAGTGAATCCACGGGCTTTGACAGGTATCCGTTAAATCCCTTGGACTTGTAGAATTCTTCTCCCGCGGTGGAATTGGCCGTAAGAGCGTATACCGGAAGGTCCGGCAGAAATTCACGTATCTTGGCAACCGTCTCGATACCGTCCATTCCCGGCATCATATGGTCAAGGAGCACCACATTGAAGTGATTGTCCTTCAATTTGCCGAGGGCGTCTTCTCCGCTTGAGGATGTGGTAACAAACACCTTGGTAGCCTTCAAAAGTCCCTTGATAACATTTAAGTTCATGGGGTTATCGTCTACCACCAGCACATCCGCATCCGGAGCGATAAACTGAGGAATGTAAGGACCGCTTGCCGCATTCTGATCGTGCTCGATAAATGCGCCGAGAGGAGTTGCATCCACAATTTTCTGATTAATGGTCAAAATAAACTCTGAGCCTTCCCCGTAGGTACTTTCGCACCAAAGCTTACCTTCCATAAGTTCCGCAAACTTTCTGGAAATATCGACGCCCAGACCCGTTCCCTGAATGCTGCTGTTCTTGACTTCGTCCAGTCTTTCGTAGGCGGAGAAGAGTTTTTCTTTGTCCTCTTCCCTTACGCCCATACCTGTATCCACTACGGAGAAACGAAGCATTGCCACGTCGCCCCTTCTTTCGGTCATATCAACGTTAAGGGATATGCCGCCTTTTTCCGTGTACTTAACAGCATTGGTTAAGAGGTTCAAAACAATTTGTTTTATTTTTCCGGCATCACCGTACATTCTCTTAGGGAGAAGCTCATCCACAACAACGTCAAAAGTAAGTTCTTTTTCCGTACTCTTGCCGCGAATCATGGATACTATGGAGCGAAGTGTGTCGAGGACATCGTACTCCTGCTCCACAAGGTGCATCTTGCCGGACTCAATCTTGGACATATCAAGAAGGTCGTTAATAAGGCTTAAGAGGGACTCGGACGCATTCTTAATGTCCAAAGAATAGTTCATCATCGAAAGGAAATAACTCTTCGGAACGTTTGACGCATCCTCACGCATTATCATCTCATTCATGCCCATAATGGTATTTATGGGGGTTCTGATTTCATGAGAAATATTGGCAAGGAAGCGTGATTTTGCGGTGTTGGCCCGCTCCGCTTCTTCTTTGGCGTTGCGGATTTCTTCGTACTGCTTGTTAACGACGGTGGACCTCATGACGCGCCATACTATAAAGCCTGCGATGCCGGCAACTATCACGCCGATAAGTACTCTTACCAGCGTAAGTTCCATGACCTTGGGACTTTTGATGATTTTATAGGTGTCGTCCTGAATGACATCGTCGTTACGCTTGTCGAGTATCTGAATGTGAAGCGTGTAGTTGCCGTAAGGAAGGCCTGTGTATTCCAAAGAAGTCAGATTGCTCCTCGGAGCCGTAATTCCTTCGTCCCTGCCGCCCTCAAGGAATACGTGAACGGTAGGATTTAACATCGTATAGTCCATTACGGAAGCCGCAATCTGGATACGTCCGTCAGCTGCGGGGATTCTGAAGACGCCTTCTTTGTCCGCCGTAATGCGCATGTCGCCGCAGGAAATATACTTAATCGCAGTTCTTATTTCTTCGTTGGTTTCGTAATACTTATTGATATTGACCTTTATGACACCGTTTCTTCCGGGGATAAAGAGCTGACCGTCTTCATCGATTGTGCCGAAGGAATTGCCGGTGATGGCATAAGGAAGACCGTTTTCAACGGTGTAGAGTCTGTACTCCGTTATATTGTCCTTAATCATGTCATCGGCCTTCACAACGTAAATTCCGTATGAAGAAAGAATCCAGGCATTGCCGGTACGGTCAAAATAAAGGTCGTAGTTATTGTTGTAAGGGAAGGAGGTTACAGCCTTAACTTTTCCGTCCTTGAAATATTCGATAGAGTTGGAGGTGACTATCCAGTACACTTTTCTGGCATCGTCCCACTTAACCCTCATGATGACATCACTTGTAAGGCCGTCGTCGCGGCCCACTCTGTAGACATCTTTTCCTTTAATCATGTAAAGGCCGTCACCGTCTGAACCCGCCAGAACGGAGCCGTCTTCCATAGTGCAAAGCGTTAAGAATACCGTGTTGATAATGCCTTCTTTGGCCCCTACGGTCCAGCGCACCACGCCGTCTTTAATAACCCCAAGGCCGCCGTTGGTACCCGCATACACTTTTCCGTCATCGGAGAAAGCTATACATCTTACATGGTTGTCCGGAAGGCCGTTGGCTGTGGTGTAGGAAGTAAGGGAGCCGGTGCCGGCATTAAAGCATACAAGGCCGATATCGTTTGTATACGTAGCTACCCAGAGGTTATTGGAAGCGTCAACCTGCATGCTGCGAACTCTCGCTTCACCCAAGAAGTCCTTAAGCCGATTGTCCTGATGCTCAAGCTTTCTGTTGATAATCTCTATTCCTTTGTCGGTTCCGATGTAAAGACAGTTGTCGTATATGCATACGGTATTGGTAACTTCTCTTTTAAGACCCGCCTCATCGGTTACGTCCACAAAGTTATTGGTAACAAGTTTCATGGCGCCCTGGGTGGATGAAGCAACCCAGATATTGCCCTGATAATCGGCGGTAGTCATCTCTATTCCGCTGTTAAAAGGAATATTTGCAAGCATATTGAAATTATGGTCGTTATCCAGGTATCCCACCTGATTTACAGAAGAAACCCATACCCTGCCGCAATCGTAGCTTAACCAGTGAACCTCATTCAACGGTGCTACCTTGATTTTTTCAAGATTTAATACTCTGCTTCCGAAGTCTCCGTAATAAACGTATCCGCCCTCGGTACCTATATACAGTTTTCCGGGCTTTTCGGGGTCTGCAAGAAGTGTGGTAATCTTGCTCATATTAAGGTCTGAGCTAGCATATGTCTTGGTAATCTTACAGTCGAAAATAGAAAAAATAATACCGTTTGTCGTCTGGCCGAAAATAAGTCCGTTAGGGTCAGCGTCAAGCTTTAATACACGCTCACCCGATACGAAATTGTTGTACAGTTCGTGAACCTGATTCTTGCTGTCAATATAGCAGACACCGGCTGTGGTTCCTATGAAAATGTTTCCCTTTAAGTCTTCCTCAAAGATTCTTATGGAAGAAGAAGGAAGGCCGTCTTTGTATGTGAAATGGGTTGAAGTTTCGCCGTCGATTACCACTACGCCGTTGTCGTTGGTGCCTACCCAGATTCGTCCCTTGCTGTCTTCAAAGATTGCTCTTGCGCTGGTAAGACCCTTGCCGGCATCCATTCTTTCAAAAACCGAGCCGTCATACTTGATGACGCCGCTGTATCCGCCTATCCATATGGAGCCGTCGGAGGCACCCATAATGTACATGGCATCGGATGTGGGAAGACCGCTTGAAGCATCGTAAACTTCCGTGGTATAGCCCACTTCCGTAATCTGCCCGCTGGCCGCATAACCTCCGCCGAAGGCCGCATACTTGTCATAGGCGCTGAAAGGCGTATAATGCCCCGCCATGGTAACCGTTTTATGTGAAATTGAAATTATAAGAAAAAGAATTACGGACACAGCCGCTATGAACTTCTTTCTTTTGCTTACATTCCTCACAAACAACCTCCTCGCGTAAAAGTACTACGCGTTTTCATTGTACTTTCGTAAAATAACCTTTACTTCGGGAATTGACTCCATAAATACTTCGACGCACTTTGGATCGAACTGGGTGCCGGAGCCTTCCTGAATCATGGCCAGAGCTTCCTCAAGGGGGAAAGCAGGCTTATATACTCTCGGCGACGTAAGCGCGTCAAATACGTCCGCAACGGCCGTAATACGGGCAGAAAGGGGAATAACTTCTCCGTGAAGTCCTTCGGGATAACCTTTTCCGTCCCAGCGTTCGTGATGGTATGTCGCCATGTTTTTGGCTTCTTTTAAGTAGTTTTCACCTTCCACCGTTCTGATTGCCTTTTCCATAATCTTTTCGCCTGCGGTGGTATGGGTTTTCATGATTTCGTACTCTTCTGCGGTAAGCTTGCCCGGCTTGTTAAGTACGTTATCGGGGATGTTAATCTTGCCTATGTCGTGAAGAGGCGCGCTTCTTACTATGTCAGACATAAACTGCGGAGTAATCTTCTCTGCGTAGTAGCCCTTTTTCTTTAGTCCTTCCACAATTATCTTTACGTAAGCCGCCATCTTCTGGATATGTGCGCCGGTATCGGAGTCTCTGTTTTCCACCAGGTCCGCCATGGTAATAATCAGACCGTCCTGCATCTTCGATGTAGCCTCCGTATATCTTCTTAGGCTTCGCATCTGCTCGGTCTGGTTGGCTGCCATATCGCTTATGGAATAGTAAAGTTTTTCAACTTCGTCGTCGGTGCTTATGTCAAGGGAGCGGATTAGTTTAAGCGCTTCATCCATCTTCTTTTGCTCGCTGCCGGCACTGATGAATTTTTCAACCGCCAGAACTATGGATGTAATGGGGTATACAAGGTTGGCGCCGGTGATAAAGAAGCCGTACATAAGGGTTAAAAAGAACAGTCCCGCCATCATAAACATAATGCGGGTCAGGTAGTCACGCATGTTTTTGGTCATATAGTCCATGTGGGCTTCGGTAATTATGTAACAGACGCTGTTGCCCCTTTCATTGAGAACAGGGTGAAAAACAACGATTTGCATGTTGCGTTGTATTTTTACCGGAATCGGTTCTATTTTCTCTCCCTTTAAAAGTTCGCTCTTATGTCCCAAGGCATATTCCGGAATTGTCAGAAACGTTCCGGGCTCGTCTCCCGTCACGATTTCGCCGTCGGACTCAATGTCAGGTCTGCATATAACCGTCATTCCGGATTCGCTTATTTTAACTGCCGCAAGATAGTCCACATTGGAAGACTTTTTAAGAATCAGCCCCAGCATATCCTCGGTTTTTTTATATTTTTCCGCTTTTTTTCCCTCTCTTATGAAGCTGTCGATTGAATCTATGGGGATCAATTCAGAAGCCAAAGAAGCCGTACTTTCGGCCACATTCGTCCGCTCCTCAAGCATATTGTCAAGATAGATTCTTACGCCTACCCAGAATATGGCAACCACAAGGATAAAGGACATGCCCATCAGAATAAAAGTCATCTTGGTACGAACGGAGTGCTTGTTTCCCTTTACCCATTCGCGCATTATCTTCTTTTCTCTGTCGGTAAGAGCACGCTGGCGCCAACTGCTTCCCTTAATCTGCTCCTTGGTTTTTTCGGGGATGAACCTGATGAGGAGAAGTGCTGCCAGCAAAGAAACCGCCTTGTCGGGAATGTTAAGAACAATATTTACGAACAGGAAAATAACAAAAGAAGGAAGCCCCGTAGACTGTGAAAGCGTGGATACATTTACAGCCACAAAGGAATTCTGGGGCATGTCAAAAAGACGCCACTGAATAAATGAGCCGAGTACTCCGCTTATAAGTGCCGAATAAATTGCCAGTTTCGCTATGTTTTTAACGATTTTTAAGTCTTTGGAGTTTACAAACCGGGCTGTTACCAAAGCTATGGAAGCGTTTACTATAGCAAAATAGATTGCCTCGGGATTAAACGCAAGACATAACAAATTGGTTAATACCGCAACCAGAACGCCCGGAAAATAGCCACCCACAGCCGCCACTGCGAAGGTACCGATTGTATCAAAGAACAAAGGAAGATTGAGCTTGTATGATATAAAGGCACACAATACATTGATTATAATTCCAAGAGCAATATATAATGTGCAGACCGCCCTGTCTTTTCTTTTTTCACGTGACGTGGATTTCAAATTATTGCCTCCGAATACAGAGATTGTCGGGCATAGATACCCAGAATCAATGATAATATCAGTCTATTAGCGAATTCTTAAATGAAAAAAGCCCGAATGCTTATTACATTCGAGCCTTTTGTTACGATTTTTTATTATTTATTTTTCACTTTGAAATAAACCTGATACGGTTCATAACCCACTTCGTTTAACTTTATGAAGTTAATGCCCGGGTCCTGATTCTCGGTTTTGTAAAAGGTCCTGAAATCGCCCCACTGGCGCTCCGTATCTGCGGAGAGTTCCTTGCAGGGGTCTCCCGTTACCTTAAGCACACGTTCTTCTTTGCACACTCCTGCGAGAACGTCTGCGCCGTATCTGTAAGCTCCCACCGACTCATCATCGGGAAGAGTTATGAACTTAAGACCGATGGGAAGAATTACGGTCACGCGGTCTTCTTTGTCCCAGACGCGCTTAATCTTAACAAACTCGGCGGTGTTGTCGGTTTCTTTTATGAGTTCGCCGTTAACCAAAACCCTGGCTTTGGCGTTAATCCACTCGGGAATTCTTACATAAACCGTTGCCTCGGTATTCTCGGAGGGTTCAAGGCAAATAACGTATTTCTTAAAGTCCGGCTTATTGGCAAAAGCAGCCGCAGTGTCGTTAACCGTCTGTTTGGCATTGTTCTCGGAAGAATTCATAAGGCTTCCGTTCATGCGGTCCTCACGCACCCTAAGGGTTACGGGCACATCTCCCGCCATGAAGCTTACGTCGGAATCAACGTACTGGGTTACGTAAATGCTGCTTCCGTCATTGTAGAAAATGTGGCGGTTCCATGCGGCATTGGCCTGTACCATGGTTCCGTGACAGCAAAAGAAAGAATCTCTCTCCCCTGCCCAGTCCTTCTTAAGTCCTGCCTTAAGGGGAAGGAAGTAGGTAAGGAGTCCGTCGCCCTTGCTGCCCTCGTAAGGCATTCCCTGCCAGTATGTCTGAGCCTTAATACCGTTTTGAACGTTTAACTCAATGTACTGTGAGTATGCAGGATCCCCTGTAAGTTTAAACAAAAAGTCCGCCACGCGAATCATGTTGTAAACGGTGCAATGTTCCTGGTTCTTGTCTCCGAGACGGGCTTTAAGCTTCATCTTGGGAGTCCAGATTTCGCCCTGGGTCTGACCGCCGGTTACGAAAGCGCCTCTGTCTGTTACAGCGCATTTCCAGTAAGCCTTAACTATATCAAGCCACTTCTCTTCTTTGGTCACTTCATAGGCTCTTGCGCAGCCCATAATCTCGGGAATGGTGGTGTTGGCATGCATGTTGGTAAGAACGTCTTTGCCCTCCAAAAGAGGATTGAAAAGGCGGCCTCTGTAATAGCGGCTTAAGAGTCTTTCGTACTTCTTGTCACCCGTAATCTCCAGTAAGTCTGCCCAGACTTCCAGCATTCCTCCGGTTTCAACGTCCAAAATATCGTCAAATTCTTCGCGGGTAAAGCCTTCGCTCCACTTGTCAAACCAATCGGCAAGGTGGTCCGCAATATCCAAAGCTTTCTCAAGCTTCATAATCTTGTATACGTCCACAAGGCCCATGAAAAGCTTATGAATGGTGTACTGGGGAGCCCATACGGCTTTGCCTTTGGCAATCCAGTGAAGGTATTTCTCGGGAATGGAGCAGGCCCATTCGCCGCCGTTGTCTATCTGGCACTGCTTTAATTCATCTAAGATTGCCGAAGTCTTGGCATAAAGCTCAAGGTCTTCTTTTTCCTCGTAGATAAAGGCTGCAGCGGAGAGCCAGTGACCCAGGAAATGACCTCTTAACTGACAGGACAAATCCTCCCAGCCGTCAAGAGCCTCCTTGTTGTTGCCGCGTCCCGTAATACGACCGGCCTCATACTGGAAGTTTCTGAGAAGCTGCCAGTTTTCAAGAGACATCAGGTACTGTCTGTTGCGCGCCTCGCGACGTCTTAAATCTCCGTCGTAGATTTTAACGTTTTTTCCTCGTAATTCTTTCATACTCATAATCCTTTATTTATCTTATTAAGCGACTTTCTCCGTCTATTACGAATCTGTCGTCACCTTTAACGGTCATAGTGAGTTTGGAATTCTTCTCATCCCACTTAAAGCACTGGAGGCTGTACTCGCCCTTTTCGTAGCCGTAGCCCTCTCCCGCGTCGTTGTAAAGGTCAAAAGAACAGTTCTTGCCGGCGTATACATTTAAGTACATCCAGCCCTTCTCCATAACGGGAAGAATGCTGCCTGCCTTAACAAACAGAGGAATTCTGTCTATTGTCGCCTTAACCTCAACATACTGTCCGCCTTTGTAACGGGTATTGGTGTAATAGTCTACCCACTCGGTACCCTTGGGAAGCCACACGGTTATGGTTTTCTTTTCCTTAATAGCCTTGCCGGATTCATCGTAGTACATGGGCTTTGTAACGGGACAAACCATAAGGCTGTCGCCTACCATGAACTGCTTTAAGTCCTTGTAGCTTTCTTTGTCCTTAGGGAAGGCAAAGAATAAGGGCTTAATGAACATCTTGTCCTTAAGGCTTACGGATGCTGCTACAGAATAAATATACGGCATGAGGGTTTCTCGTAAATTAATGGATGCCACAATAGCATCGTAGAAAGGCTCACCCTTCTCCCCAAAGTTCCAGGGCTCCCTAGACACATCGGTACCGTGGCTTCTGAACATTGACAGGAATGTACCGTACTGAAGCCATCTGGTGTAAAGCTCTCTGTAGCCGAAATTGTCGGCGCCGTCCTCATATCTTCCGTTCCAGTACCACTCGCGGCCCTTCTTGACAAAGAAAGCGCCTATATCAAGTGTCCAGTAGGCCATACCGCACACGGCAAGTGAAAGGCCTGCTGTAATCTGCTTGTTGAATACGTCCCAGCTAGCGCTGATATCACCGGACCATACCACCGCACCGTAGGATTGCGAGCCGTAATAACCGCTTCTGGTAAGATTAAGTACACGCTTGTCCGGGCGCTCTTTTCTTAAGCCTTCATAGAGGTTTTTGGCATGGTATAAGCCGTAGCCGTTACCCTTGTCTATGTAAAGGGAATCCATGCAGCGTTCTTTGAAGGCAGCAAAAAGTGCCTCGGGAAGGGGTTTCTCCCGTACTTCCCATTCGGGAGTGATGGGCTCGCTTGAGTCGCACCAGAAGCTTTCCACGTCCTCCGAAAGAAGGCCTTCTTTGACCTGCTTAAAGTAAAGCTTACCTGCCTTTTCATCAAAGGCATCGTAAACGTTTGTGCCCGGAAGAAGAAGGTTTTTGGCCGCAAATTCCTTGTAATTCTGAGTCTTCTCGTTCATTGACGGCCAGATGGAGAGCATAAAGTGAACGCCTTTGTCGTTAAGTTTTTTGACCATGTCCTTCACATGAGGGAAACGCTTTTTGTCAAAAATCTTCTCTCCCCACATTCCGTCTTCCCAACTGATCCAGTCGAGGACTATGCAGCCGAGGGGAATGTCTCTTTTTACAAATTCGTCGGCAATCTCAAGAATTTCTTTCTCGGTTTCGTAGCGTTCTTTGGACTGAACGTAGGAATATGCCCACTTGGGAAGCATTACAGCGGAGCCCGTCATACGGCGGATATTGGAAACTATATCCTCGTAGGATGCGGGAGCCATGAAAATGTAATCTATATAACGGTCTGCCGAAGTGTATATATATGTGCCGTAAGATGTATCCGAAAAGATGGCGGGGCTCATGGTGGTGAACATTACGCCGTAGCCTTTTGAGGATACAAATACAGGCAAACTGATCTGTTTATTGGCCTGATGAATGTATCTTGTGGTACCGCGATGATTGAATACGCCTTCCTCGTACTGACCGAGGCCGTAGATAGCCTCATCTTTGTCAAACACGAAGTGGGTTCTCGTCTCGTAAAAGCTGTCATAATACTCGCGCTCGGCACTCACAACACGCTTTTTGATTCCGTCGGCGGTCTTAATGTCCATGGTCTCTATTTTGCCGTTTTTCTTAAGTCTCAAGGCATCGAACTTACTAAGCATTTTTTCCTGCAAAGGGTCCTCCGAAAACAAAAGTGTACCCTTTTTATAGTAAGACACTGCGCCCGTAGCCTTGTCTACGGAAACCTCCAGTTCTCCGGAGGTAAGCTTGTACTCGTTCTTGTGTTCCTGCGCCGAAAAACTCTTTGGTGCGCTCAGGGTCATATACTCGCCCTGACCGGCCTTAAACTCTCTTCCTTCGGTAAAAGAAACCCTTACGCAGTTTCCTTCATAAAAGCCTATTCTGGTGGTGCCGAACTCACTGTAAAGATAAGCGAGCCCCTCTTCTTTTTTGTATGAATCGATACTTCTTTTAGGTGCTTTAACAGGTGTAAGCATGGTTATCATCCTCCTATTAGGAATCATGGATATGTATTTTATGTCCATGATGGCGAGCATTAGCTTTAAAATGCTTGCCATGCGGAGCATTCCGCAGTTCTTTCGGTTTTTCACGAAAGAATTGATTCCTATTATAAAATATAATTGCTATTTGGTAAAACGTTTTTTCACTTTTTATAAAGAAGGCGAAGAGTTACTCTTCGCCATTATGTTCACTATCTGACTGAATCCCTTAAAACAAGTTCGCAGGGAACCATTGTCTTGTAGGCGGGCTGCTTTCTGAAGTCCTCGTCCTCAATTTCTTTTATCATAAGCTCCGCACAGGTCTCACCCATTTTTTTAAGGGGAAGCTCGCAGGTGGAAAGCATGGGGGTCATAAACTCGGATACTTCTCTGTTGTCAAATCCGAATACGGAAATATCCTTACCAACTGCAAGGCCTGCCTCGGTTATCGCATCATATGCGCCGGCAGCCATAAGGTCGTTCATGCACCATATGGTGTTAACTCCCATCTCAAGAAGCCTGCGTGCGTATTCTTTGCCTGATTTTCTCTCCCAGTCGGCAAAGAAAACTATGTTTTCATCATATTTGATACCATTCTCGTTAAGTATCTTTTTGTAGCCTTTTAAACGCTCTACGGTATGAAGGTTCTCTTCTTTGCCGGCGATAACGCCTATGCGCCTGTGTCCCCTTTGTATAAGGTAATTGGTAAGAAGCTCCGCTCCTCCGCAGTCGTCGATGAGTACCGATTTGTAATCTCTTAAGGTGGAATGACCGTAAGCGAATACTACCGGAATCCCGTAATCCTCGGGAATGTTGTTAAGTACGTGTCCGTGGGCCGCAACATATATTACTCCGTCCGCACGCATGGCCTGAGCCTCCAAGAGCGCGGGGGAAGTGTTCTCTCTTAAGGTCTTTTCGTCTCCTAAATTTACGCCTGTTTTTTTCCACTTCTCGTACATGCTCATGTTAATTAAGATGCTGCGGTAGCCTTTAGACTCGCATACATCCATAATGGCCTCTACGATAGGGGGAGTTGAGAACTGCAAAAGCTCCTCGGCAATAATACATATGCATTTATTGTTCTGGCGTCGCATTCCCTGTGCAAAGAAATTGGGGCGATAGCCCGTCTTCTCCACCACTTCCAAAACTCTTTTTTTGGTTTCTTCCGTCATGTTGGATTTACCGTTTAAGATATTGGAAACGGTACTGGGAGAAACATTGCACATCTTTGCGATTTCTTTTACTGTAATCACTTTTATAACTCCTTTACGCCCAATGCCAAGCATGAGGCAAACAGGGTTGATATCTTTATAATATACCCCTGCCGGCAAAACCGACAGGGGTACAGTGCACAAAATTTCAAAGACTTACTTTGCAGCCTGCATAGCCTCAAGTTCAATAGTATACTTGTCTACGTCAAACTTGTAAAGCTGTTCGAAGCCTAAGCTGTCAAGGTTTGTGGTCATTGTATCCCACATGGAATCGAATTCAGCATCGTCCTTGGCAAAGATCATCTTCCAAGACCAGTCCTTAACTTCCTGACCTACCTGGTTTCTGATAACTGTGATATCAGCATCTTCGGAAGGAAGGGATACGGATACGCTGGGTCTTACAAGAAGTGCATTGTGAGCCTTCATCCAGTCAACGGGTTCTGCAACACCGAATCTTGCGGACCACTCGTTCTTGGTCTTGGTAGCGGTAGCTGCTTTCCAGGAAGCCCAGTGAGTGTTACCATAGCATTCGCCTGTGTTGGGGTTGGTGGAGATAGAGCTTACGATCCACTGGTTAATAGCGTTGTTACCGTCAGAGTAACCTGCTCCGCCGTACTCTTCGGGAACGGGAAGGTTGTCCATAAGAGCGTTATCGTTCATAATGGTGTACTTGCCGTCAGCGCCAACAGTGTAGTTGAAGCCTTCGATACCGCAGTGCTGGAAGGTAACACCTTCGGGAGATGCGTACCAGTCAAGGAACTTCATGATGCGGTCGTACTTAGCGCCGTCAACGCCTGAGCCAACGCCGAAGATACGTCCTGAACCGTAATATGTATCAGATGTGGTGTAGTAGTTCTGATCCAGAACGGGGATGAAAATCATACCCTTGCCGTCTGCAAGTCTGTCCTGAGTGTTCCAGAAACCTACCTGCCAGCTGTACCAGAATGTGTAAACACGGCCGGAGCTCATCTTTGCACAAGCTGCGTCCCAGTTCTGAGAACCGGAGTCGGGGTCAACAAGACCCATCTGGTTAGCCTTGTATAAGAATTTAAGCATCTTGTAGTAAGTACCGTTCTTGTCGGTAAGAGGGATGAACTTGTCATCTGTGGTAAGGATTGCGGAACCCTTAATCTTTTCGCCGTACCATGTGGTAAGCTGAACAACGTTTGCGATACCGATCATACCGTCGTTGTTGTCCCAGTCGGGCCAAAGTGAGAAGCCGTATGCGGGATCTCCGTCTTCGTTGGTGGGGTTAGCGTCCTGAATCTTCTTAATGGTGTCAAGAAGTCCGTCAAGGTCAGCAATGTCGGGAGCGCCTACAGCGTCATATAAATCCCAACGAAGCATGGGGCTTGAGTAAACAACATCATCAGAGAAAGATGTGGGAGATGTATTGGTCATCTCGCAAGGGATTCCGTAAACAGCGCCTGTGGTGTTGCCGGGAACGCCACTGTTGTAAGCGGTAATCTGTCTGTCGAATTCCATAAGGTTGCTGCAGTTCTTGATTTCTCCGCTGATATCCTTAATGAGACCTGCCTGTACACAGTCTGTGAAGTGTGCGGGGTCAAGTAATACGATATCGCCGAGGTTACCTGTAGCTGTTCTGGTCTGGTAAACAGCATCGCCTGCAACCTGGGGCGCAATGATGTTAAGTTCGATATTGAAACGATCCTTAACAACCTTTGCAAACCAACCGGTCTGTGTGCCCTGATAGTTGGCAGCTTCATCGTAAATTTCGATGGTAAGAAGCTCATCGGAAGAAGCACCTGTGTCTGTGGAAGTGCCCGCATCAGCTTTCTTTTCCGTTGAAGCTGAAGCAGCGCCGCCGTTACCGGAATCTGTGGTCTTGCCACAACCGGTAAGAGATGCTGCAACCAAAGTCAGGGAAAGTAATAATGCAACTACTCTCTTTTTCATAATATCCTCCTTTAAGAATATGAAAGTAAATAGTTTTATATCTAACGGCCCACCCGTTAAATATCGTAAATTAACCCTTTACGGCACCGATCATAATACCTTTGGTGAAGTATTTCTGGAAGAAAGGGTATACCAGAAGAATGGGTGTAACAACCACGATTGTAACCGTCATTCTTACTGATGTTGCAGTCTGCATCTTGGCCATGGAGGCTGCAATGTTGGCAGATGATGAACTGCCGTTTAACAGAGCCTTAATGGAGCTTGACTGGGTGATGTACTGGTACAGAACGAACTGAAGGGTGTTAAGCTTTTTGTCCGTAATGTAAATCAGTGTATCCTGGAAAGCGTTCCACTGGTTAACTGCCGTGAATATTGCTACGGTTGCAAGAATCGGCTTAATAATCGGAAGCATTATTCTAAAGAAAATGGTAAGCGTCCCCGCTCCGTCTATTGTAGCCGCTTCTCTTAACTCACCGGGAGTAGCCTCTATAAATGTCTTACAAAGGATCATATAGAAGGGGCTTATGGCCGTAGGCAATACGTAAATCCAGAAGTTATTGGTAAGCTTGAGGTTGCTCATGGTAATGTAGAGCGGAATAACACCTGCGTTAAAGTACATCGTAGCCGCAATAAGTCTGAACCAGAATTTTCTGCCCCACATGTTTTTGCTGGTAAACATGTATCCGAGGAAGGCTGATGTAAATACCACCACCAGTGTTCCGATTCCTGTTCTTAAGAGCGAAATCTTGGCTGCATCAAACAAACCTTCAAGCTTCATAACCGAAGCATAGTTTGTAAAATGAATCTCATGAGGCAGGAAAATAATCTTACCTTTATCACTCAAAGTGTTGGAGCTTATGGAGTTGATAAAGATGTAGTAAAAAGGGTAAACACATACAAATGCGAATATTGAATATACAAAATATGTGATTACGCTTATCAGTTTGTCTCCGAAAGAAGTCTTGTAGTGAACTGTGGAGGGTTTAAATTCGTATTCTTTGTTCTTCTTCATACCGCGCACCCCCTTAAATAAATCCTTCGCCGCGCACAAGCTTGGAGAATCCGTTTGTGAGGGTGAGTAATATTACGCTGACAATAGTCTTTAAAATGCTGACCGCTACGGAAAGCGAGTAACCGCCGCTGCCCATTGCCAGGTTGTAAACGTATAAGTCAAGTACCTGGATGTACTCTTTGTTGAAGGAGTTCTGGAATACGTAGAACTGCTCCATACCGTTGGTTAAGAAGTTAGCCAGGTTGAGCATTACGATTACGAAGTAGGTAGGTAAGATACTGGGAATCGTGATGTGACGGATAATCTGCATACGGCTCGCACCGTCAACCTTAGCCGCTTCTATCATCTGTTCATCGATACCTGTAATAGCAGCAATGTACATGATGGCCGCCCATCCGGCATTCTTCCACGTCAGCCACAGCCATTGCTTAAAGTAAATATGCTCCGTGGACTTTAGGAAGTCTATGGGTCTGTCAATTAAGTGACAATTCATAAGGATTGTATTTACAACGCCTGTACTGTTGAGTACGGAATATGCGATTGAGAATACAAGTACCCAGCTTATGAAGTTAGGAATCGTAGTAACTGTCTGTACGAATTTCTTAAAAGGAACACATTTGATTTCATTAAGAAATACCGCAAATATCATGGGGAACCATGAAAACAGGAGACTCAAGCCACTTATGGCGAAGGTGTTACGAAGTACCTGTAAAATCTGTTTAACCTTAACAGGGTTCTCTACCATGTACTTAAACCACTTAAGTCCTACGAACTTATCGGGTGTGAGTGCCTGGGGCGGTTTGTAGTCAAAGAACGCATATACCCAGCCATAAAGCGGATAGTACGAAAAGATAAGTACTATCAGAATAAAAGGCAGAATATAAAGAAACTCTCTGAATGAACGCCATTTCTTCTTACTCATATCAACCATAACCTTTCCAAAACCGGTAAATCGTTTTAATAAATCGTTTTACAATAATATAGCCTTTTTTTACAAAATAATCAATATTTTTACAGCACTTTTACTTTTTTGGTCACATATATCCAAATTTGTTTGTGCATATTTGTTAAAAAATCAGTTGTATGCATACAAATACCCCCAACTTGACAAGTTGGGGGTAAATTTCTAAGCAAATAATTCGATTATAAATACTGCTACACAACAGATAATCGATACCGGGAACAAGCCCAGCCCGAAGTATGCTGCTACGATGCCAAGTAATAGTGCCACGAGGCCTGCTACGGGACTCTGTGTGGCCTCCATAATGGCCGGGAAGGTCATTACAGCTAAGGTTACGTACGGAACATAGTACAAGAAGCTTTGAATAAACTTATTCTTAATAGGCTTCCTGATAAGCGTTATGGGTAAGATTCTGATACCGTTGGTAACCACTATTGCTATCAATATATAAATCAATACTTTAACCGTATCATGCATCGGCGCCACCTCCGTTCTCGGGAGTGGTATGCGGTTTGATTACAGCCGCCACAGCCGCGATAATGATAGTAAGTATTATTGTTCTGGTGCCTGAACTTATCTCCTTGACTACAGGCGCAATGCTGAAGATGTAGCTAAGGGTAAAGCTAGCGATTACGGCTACCGCTACAGCCTTGTCTTTCTTGGAAGGCGGTACGATTATCGCAAGGAACATTCCGTACAAAGCCACACTCAAAGCCGATACAGCCCTTGTAGGAAGTGCTCCGCCGGCCACAATACCAAGTGCGGTACCAAGAGCCCACATGGGACCGGCTACAGCAGTCGCACCGAAGGTGTAGCCGGGCTTAAGGTAACCCGGCCAGGCAATGGATATACCGAATATCTCATCAGTACAGCATACGCCTACCAGCAGCCTCTTAATAAGACCGGTTCTAGGATTAAATTTCTGGCTGAGAGCAGCGTTCATAAGGAGGTATCTCGCATTGGCAATAAGCGATATCACTACCGCTTCCCAATATGTTCCAAGCGCCGCAATCAACGTATATATAGCGTACTCTCCCGCTGAGGCTCTTACAAAGAGACTTGAAAAGAAGCCCATAACAGGTGTGAGTCCGCCTTTCTTGGCTATTATTCCCAGGGAAAAAGAAACCGCAAAGTATCCAAGACCTATGGGAAGTCCGTCACGCATACCTTTAAGGAATGCACCGTTGTCTTTATTATTACTCACGTCACATCAGTCCTTTAACTTAGTAAAGTGGTTCTAGTTAAAAAGAGGCGGTTATTACTAACCGCCTCAAGTAATTCTAAGAGGTATATCTTATAAACCTGCCTGAGCAGCAACTTCTGCAGCGAAGTCGTCTACCTTCTTCTCCATACCTTCGCCAACTTCGAAACGAACGAACTTGGAAACGGTGATGTTAGCGTCAACGCTCTTAAGGTAAGCTGCTACGCTCTGCTTGCCGTCTTCAGCCTTAACGTATACCTGATCGAGAAGGCAGATTTCCTTTAAGTGCTTGGAAATACGTCCCTCTACGAGGCCTGCGAAAATCTTATCGCCGGAGATGTTAGCCTTGTCAGCAAGTGCAAGTTCTGCAAGCTGAGCTTTAGCTGCATCGGATAAGAAGTTGGGAAGATAGTTCATGTTGGACTTCTTCTCTTCGTAGATAGCCTTATCGGAATCGCTCCATACACCGTTAAGTGCCTTTTCAATAAGCTTGTTAAGAATAGGCTTGGGAAGTGAGAAAGGATCGTTAAGTGCGCTCTCAAGAGTGATGTCCTTCTCCTTGGCAAGTTCATCTGCAGAAATATCGTTTCTGGAGATGTAGGTGGGGTTCATAGCTGCAACCTGCATTGCAACGTTGGTAAGAGCTTCCTTAACTGCGTCGCCCTGTGCACCGTTAGCTGCTACAAGAACACCGATCTTACCGCCACCGTGTACGTAAGATACAACAGTGTCGCCTTCAACCTTGGCAAATCTTCTGATGGAAAGCTTCTCACCGATTGTAGCGGTCTTCTCTACAAGAACTTCCTTAACGGTCTTGGAAGAATCCTCGATCCACTTTTCATCCATCATAGCTTCAACATCAGCTGCTGAAGAAGCGAGTGCCTGCTTAGCTACTGCTTCAACATAGCTCTGGAAAGTTTCATTCTTGGCAACGAAGTCTGTCTCGGAGTTAACCTCAACAACTACTGCCTTACCGCCTTCGATAGCGGTACGGGTAATACCTTCAGCTGCGATACGGCTTGCTTTCTTCTCAGCCTTAGCTGCGCCGCTCTTTCTTAATACATCTACAGCGGCTTCCATGTCGCCGTTTGTTTCATTAAGTGCCTTTTTGCAATCCATCATGCCGGCACCGGTCATTTCACGTAATTCTTTTACCATGCTTGCGGTAATGTCTGCCATGATTATATTCTCCTTTATTCTGTTATGTACTTAAGATAAATTAAGCTTCTTCTGCTACTTCTTCGATGTCGGTAGCTTCTACTTCAGCGTCTGCGTTAGCGTCTTCTGCTGTAGCGGTTTCACCCTGATTAGCTTCGATTACTGCGTCAGCCATCTTGGAAACGATAAGCTTAACGGCTCTGATAGCATCATCATTACCGGGGATAATATAGTCAAGTTCTTCAGGATCGCAGTTGGTGTCACCGATACCGAGTAAGGTGATTCCGAGTGCGTGTGCTTCCTGAACACAGATGTGCTCTTTCTTAGGGTCAACTACGAAGATAGCGTCGGGAATTCTCTTCATATCCTTGATACCGCCAAGGTTCTTCTCAAGCTTTTCCCATTCCTTCTTGATGTTGATAACTTCCTTCTTGGGAAGTACGTCGAAAGTGCCGTCCTGAGACATGGTCTCGATAGCCTTAAGACGTGCGATACGGGACTGAATGGTCTTGAAGTTGGTAAGCATACCGCCAAGCCATCTCTCGTTAACATAGAACATACCGCAACGCTCAGCTTCAGTCTTAACTGCATCCTGAGCCTGCTTCTTGGTACCTACGAAAAGTACGGTACCGCCCTGAGCTACGATATCGGAAATTGCATTGTAAGCTTCGTCAACCTTACCTACAGACTTCTGAAGGTCGATGATGTGGATACCGTTTCTCTCGGTGAAGATGTAGGGAGCCATCTTAGGGTTCCATCTTCTGGTCTGGTGTCCGAAATGAACACCTGCTTCAAGTAACTGTTTCATTGAAATAACGCTCATTTTAAAATCCTCCGTTTTAGTTAATCATCCGTGTGTGTCCGCTTTCCGTCAACTTCCGCGTTAAAGAAGCACCGACGGGGATGTGCGTGCATTATTGCACACAAAACACACGTGCCTTTTAGTCACAGCGTACCGATTGTATCACAAGACTTGTGCCTTTGCAAGCATTTTTAGAAAATACCGAGATTACAAAGAATATCGAATGCAAAATGGATAACCGCAATCAGAAAAGCAAGCACTGAAAAAGTAATCGCGGCGTTAACCCTGGACTCGGTGCTCTTACCCGAAGCATTAACAGATGCCTTGACCTTTTCGGCTTCGTCCACCACTACGGCCTGCACGTTACGGTATACCTTAACGTTCTCGGTGTGGATGGCGTCTCTGGTTTCTTTCTTGCAGTCTTCCACAATCGATTTAAAGTCTCCGAGGCCGTCGACCTTGTCGCTTAAGCTTTTAAGAACTTCACCGTTCTTTACGGCATTGTCCTTAAGCTCGCCCACAACGTTCTTAAGTTCAGACTCGGATTCTTTCTTGGAAAAAGAAAATCCTGCAGTCTCGGGTCTAGCTTCATAAGAAGATCTCGATACGCTTCTTTGGGGCTTACCCGAAAATCTTTTGAATCTTTCCGAAAAAATGCTCATACAACCTCCCGTTTAACAAACAGTACGTGTATCACTACATATCTAACAATATCACCTTTTTACGGTAATATAAACCTTTATCTACAGCTTTCTCTCACTTCTGCAGGTCAAATAAAGTACCTGGTAGTCCTTGGCAACAACTTCCAAGAGTTTCTCGGCGCCTTCAAGCTTCCTGTCGTCGAGATTCACGAAGGGATCGTCCATGATAAGCGTGGGCTTTTCACCCGTATACATGGCGTCGGCCATGGCAAGTCTCATACAGAATCCTATGAGGTCTCTGTAGCCGTAGCTGAGCGTGTCGACGTTACGCTGCTTGCCCTTCTCCTCAACCGTTATGTTGGTATTGGCGTCAATCTTGTAAGCTGCGGCCGTGTCACCCGTAAGCGCCGTGTAGTACTTGGAGAATCCTGTAAGGAGCGGCTCCATGTATCTTGCGGTAAGGCTCTCTTTGGCCTCAGTTAAGATGGTGCCGGTTAAATCGATGAGTTTCAGGCGATGTTGCTTCTCTGCAATGGATTCTTCAAGTTCCTTAAGCTCTTCCACGTCTTCCTGCCAGGTGTCGTAGTTCTCGGCACAGTCATCCAAAGTTCTCGTGTCGGTCAGTATTGCCTCGCGAAGTGTGTCGGCGCGTGAGTTTAATTCTTCTTCCCTGTCATGAATCGCTTCAACCGACTCTGCGCCTTCCTGCGACGCTGCCATTATTTCTTCTATATTCTTATCATTCTTAAAAGCCTTAAGACGCCCCTCGACATCATTGAAAAGTTCACGCACCGATTCATACTCGGTAACGGCATCCAGAAGGTCTTCTACTTTTTCAAAAAGGTTGCCGCTTATATCGATGTCATACTGCGAAAGTCCCGATTCAAGTTCACTGCGAAGTTTCATGGCTTCCTCAGCCGCACGCTTGTGGTCACGGTTCTTTTTGGAGAGTAAGTTAAAGTGCGAAATCTTACCCTTCAAATCCGTAAGAAGTGCCACCTGCCTTGACTCATCCGCCTGCGTGGAATACTTGTAAAGGAACGCATTCACGCCTGCAGACAACTCGGCGCATTTCTTAGTATAATCATATTCCGACGCCATTCCTGCTTTTTCCAGAAGTGCCTTGTAATCGTATGAATCATAAAGGATGCCCTGCAGCGCCTTCGGAACGTTAATCTCATCGTAAGCTATGCCGAAGCCGTACAGAAGATTCTGCGTAGCCTCTTCGATATCCGCCGACTTATCCCTGTATTCGCTGAGTCTTTCCTTAATATCGTTAATCTCCGCCGCCCTGACGCGCTTATCCTGCCCCGACGAAAGGCTCTTCTTAACCTGCAGCAAAAGAAAGACCAGCCCAAGCCCGAAGGCCAAATAAGAAAAGTAAGAAAGTCTTACCGGACTCTCAACCTTAAGCACCAAATCGCACAAAAGCAACACGGCTCCCGCCAGCACAAGGAGCAGTCCGAGAAGCATTAAGCCCTTCCTGCCGCCTTTCTCGCCGTACGCGTATTCTTTGTCCGATAAGTCGCGTTCGAGGAAGCGTGCTTCGTTAAGCATGCGGCTTCTGTCGTTCCAGTCGTTAAGTGCTCCGTTAACGTCAGCTTCAAGCGTATGCGGATCTTTGTATATATTGTTGTAACGCGAAAGCTTATCCTGCTCGGCTTCGGTCAAAGAATGCTTCTCGGTGATACCGCGAAGTCTCGCGCACTCTTCCGCGTCGTCAATCATCCGATCGATGTCGGGCTCGGCGGGTACGCCTTCTTTGAATGTGTTAAGAAGCGTATTGTATAAAGCTTCCTCTGTATCTTCAAGACGCGTGCCTTCGTACAAAGCCTGCGCTTCTCTGAGTCTGTCGGCCGTATCTTCAAGCGCCTTGCCGTTCTCGCTTGTGGGAACCTTGCCGGGGAAGCGGTCGCGCCTGGATTTAAGCAAGGCTTCCTTGTCTTTGTATTCGTTAAGAAGCTGTTCGTAAACTTCTTTGTCTTTTAGTAATTTCTCGATGCGAAGTGCTTCTTTCTTTTTAAGCGAAAGTTCCGAAAGCTCCTTCTTACAGGTCTCGAGCTCTTCTTTCTCCTTCTTAATGCGCTCGGAAACAGCGGCCATGGTAGATTCTATGCCCTGACCGTTTCGAATGCGGCTCTTAAGCTCGGAGGCGTAAGCCTTGTCCTTGGCTATCTCGCCGGTCTTGCGGGTAGCGGACATGGCGTTCAAAGTATCCTTGATAATCGACTCGGCATTGGCATAGCGATTCAAATCCATGCCGTCGGAAATATTGCCAAGACGCGCGTTGACATCATCCGTAGCCTTCGAAGAAGCCGCGTCGCTCTGGCTTATGAAAACTGTGTTCATGAAAGATTCGCTGTTAATGTGGAACAGTTCCTCGCCTATCTTCTCGCTGTAATCCGTCGATTCGAGGTTAGTCGCGCGGTCACGAAGTTCGAAGGTATCCTCAGCGGCCTTGGCTCCGAAAAACCTTGTCATCTCGTAGGTCTTGCCGTGAGTTTCGAAGACTATGCTTCCGCCGAAAGCACCGCCCTGCCAGGGGGCGAAACGCTTTCTTTCATTCTTCATTACATCGACCTTGCCGTCGCCCTCTAAGCCATAGAAAAGCGCTCTTATAAAGGCCGCAAGCGTACTCTTGCCCCAGCCGTTGTCGTTACAGAATGTATTCAATCCTTCCGCAAAAGAAAGGTCTACGCCTGATAACTTACCGAAATTTTCAACATGACAGGATATCAGTTTCATGCAAGCTTACCTCCCATCAACGCTTCAAGGCCGAGACGCACAATCTCGCTCTTGTCCTCTTCGGAAATATCTTCGCGCGCAAGTACCGTTCGCACGAACTCGCCCTTTAAAGAACTGTCGTACATAAATACCGACGGGTCCACCTTCAGCTTGGTCTTGTCATAGACTTTCAAGAAATAAAAGTCGTCTTCCATGCTTTTTCTGATAAACTCTGTGTCCTTCTCGCACTCGACATCCACGTCGCCCGTAAGGACAATCTTCACCATGTCTTCGTCGCAGGCATCTGTATCCGCTACAGCCTTACGCGCCGCATCAAGCATGGACGGGGAATCGTTAAGACCCGTCACATCTGCATTAATCTCATATATATGTCTCGTGGCAAAAGGAACAAACGTGTCCGTAACCGCACCCGTCTCCTCATCCACATCAAGAAGCACAAATCCGTGCTCGCCGGTCTCGTCGAATCCGCGACCCTCAAGGCAGCCGGGATAGCAATACTTGGCATATCCGTCAAGCGGCGCGCTCACATACTCATGAACATGACCGAGCGCAAGATAATTGATGCCCTTGTTTCTAAACTGCTTAAGGTCGATAACCTCAGCCTTGTCGCGAGAAACAGACTCGGCCTGCTGACCGTGAAGCATAACAATATTGATATTCATGGGATCGGGTGAAAAACTGCTCTGTACCGACCGGCTGTTATCAGAATCAAGCTCGACACCGTGGATTCTGACACTCCCGTTTCTGCCGGCAGTGTAGACTGTCCAGGTATCGTTAAAAAGCTTGAGATTAGACGGAATTTCGTCAAAAGAATTGATAAAGGCATCCGTATCGTGATTGCCTTTAAGCAAATAGAAATCGATACCGGGGTGCTTGATTACCGCGTCCCTGACAGTATTTCTTGCAAGGGCGGAGACATTGCCGGTATCAAATAAATCCCCGCATATAAGTACCGCATCCACCGCGTTACCCGCAGCGTAATCAATCATACGCACGAAGGTATTAAGAATCTCCTGCTTGCGTTCTCTTCCCTTATCGGGCGTAAGGTTGGCATTAAGCTTCGAGTCAAGATGGATGTCGGCACAATGAATAAGTCGCATAAATAGCTCCCGTTATATCTTAATCTTGGTCCATTTTCCCTGTCTGAACCTTATGGAGCCAAAGAAGAATCTTGATACCTGATCGGCTAAGATACCCATCCAAACACCGTTGATACCAAGCCCCAATGCATAACCACACAAGTAGGAAAAGGCCGTTCTTATAATAGTGACACTGATAATGGATGCCATGGCGGTATAGCCTGTATCTCCCGCCCCTCGCAGACAACCCATGTAGATGACCTGCGATACCTGGAACACCACTACCAATATTATAATACGGGTAATGCCTACTCCGATAGATACAATTTCAGGTTCTTTAAAGAAAGCTGACATAAGCGCGCGCCCTCCGAAGAAATAAAGGAACGCAAGACAAATCGAAATTACCATTCCAATCATACGACAAGTTCTGCCATATTCTCTTGCCAGGGTTTCATTTCCCTCCCCAAGACTTCTTCCGATAAGTGCCACCGCCGTCGCTTGCAAGCCGTCACCGAAGGAAAAAGAAAGGCTCATGATATTCATGCCCACCTGATGAGCCGCCATCTGCGCTGTTCCCATATCGGCAGCCATAATTGCAGTCGCCATGAATCCGATACGCATAAGTATTTGTTCAAAGAACACCGAATATCCCACCTTAACAAGCGACTTAAACGACTCCCATGCGGGACGAATTTTATTCTTAACTATAAATGGAATACTTACAAAACAATCCTTCTCAAACAGCGAAAGAACGCTCATGATACTTGCCACAACGGTACCTGTAACCGTAGCAATTGCAGCGCCTCTTACACCAAGCGCCGGGAAGCCGAGCTTACCTCCGATAAGCAGGTAGTTGAATGTTATGTTAACCAAATTGGATGTAACGTTCGTACGCATGGTAATCTTGGTATTGCCCGCGCCACGCTGCGAAGCGTTCACACCCATCTGAATGCAGTTAAAAATCATACCGCCCATGATAATCTTATAATACGCAACCGCGGAATCATGGGTATCTGCATTAGAACCGCAGAATCTTATTACGTCTCCGGCAAATGTAACAAGAAGTGTACTGATAACAGCCGCAGCAAGTACGATAAAGGTTATAGCCGTTATCAGAATCTTATTTGCATCGTCTTTCCTGCCTTCGCCTCTTCTTCGGGCAACAAGCGCAGAAATCGACACATTTATTGCAAAAAACATGGACAAGCCCATAAGCTTAGGCTGTGTAGTAAGTCCGACCGCGGCTACAGCGTTACTGCCCAGACCGCTTACCATATAAGAATCCACAAGTGCCACAAAGGCAGCAAAAAACGACTCAACCACTGCGGGCCAAGCCATATTAATAGTTTCATTTACAATTTTCTTATCAAACTTTTTCATAATCTTCTACCTATAAGCCATTATACTCTTAAGGCTTTAAAAAGAAATGAAAAATAAAACCGTTTTTGTCACAATATCGCTCAATTGAACTTTTTCTTTTGCAACAAAAGAGCCCCGACCGTTACAGTCGAAGCTCTGAATCAACTATCTGCACATATCAAGCGCATCCTGCAGCGCCAGTGGCCTGCTCCATACGTAGCCCTGGATAAAGTCGCAGTTTTGTTCTCTTAAAAGTTTAAGCTGGGACTCAGACTCAACGCCTTCCGAGATTACCTCACTGTTCATGATGTGTCCCATGTAAATTACCAGTTTAACAAAGTCGCGGCTTACTTCGCTCGTCTCGATGTTATCCACAAGCGACTTGTCAACCTTAAGAAGGTCGAAAGGCAGGTGAAGAAGCTGAGCAAGCGATGTGTATCCGGTACCGAAATCATCGAGTGCAAGCTTCGCTCCCATACCACGGATCCTCTCTATATTGGCTACCGTAGTCTCAAGTGAGTCGTACAAAGAATACTCCGTAATCTCTATCTCAAGATGCTCTGCAGGGAAGCCTGTCTCCTCAAGTATCCTTGCAAGCTTGCCTGCAAAGTCGGGGCTCGAAATGTCCTTGGCCGAAATGTTCACCGAAAGAAGGTACTTCTCGTCCGAAGTAAGAATCGCATTCTTAAACTCCCTGAGTGCGCGCCTTAATACGTATTCGTCAATCTTGTATATAAGGTCGGTCTTCTCGGCTATCGGAATAAACTCGCCGGGGCTTATGTTGGTGCCGTCGGGAAGCTTCATTCTGATAAGGGCTTCAAAACCTCTTAAGCTCTTGTCTTCCGCTCTGTACTGAGGCTGGTACACCAGGAAAAAGTAATCGTTCTTAAGGCTTTCCTGAATGTAGCCTTCCACCTGAGCTCTCCTTATGAGTTCTTCTTCAAGGCTCTTGTTAAAGTAAACAATTCTTTCTTTGTCATTCTTGCTTGCATGATACATTGCTATATCAGCGTATCTTAAAAGCTTAAGGATTGAATTGGTGTCTTCGGGATATGTGGCAACGCCGGCACAGCCTCTTAAATAAAAGTTGGCAGGGACACCGTCGCTGTCGAGGACGATTTTCTTGGCCACTTCGTTCATGATTTCTTCGGCCACCGTTTTGATGTCGTCATCTTCGGGAATCGCTATGGCATATTCGGTACCGTCAAGCTTACTTACGATGCTTCCTTTGCTTACTACTTTTTTTATTCTTTCTGCAACAATTGCAAGCGCCATATCACCGTACTCGTAGCCGAGGTTATCGTTAATGGACTTTAAATTGTTGACATGAAGAAACATCATGTGAAAATGCTTTGAGTCCGCCTGCTGCGCTTCGAGTTCCTTAATCAGGCCTCTCCTGTTCATGAGCTTGGTAACAAGGTCGGTGATACTGTCTCTCTCTATCTTCTTAAACTGCCTTGCAATTATCTCACAGGATACAAGCGACATAAGAACCGTCACGGCTCCCGGAAGCGGAGTAAGCCCGCCACCGCTTCGTATTACGGCAAGGCCCATGGAAACAGCAGATATCAAAAGAATGACTCTCGCAATAATAAGTCCCACACAAGCGTCTATAAGAACCAAAGCAACGCAAATAAGCGCCATAACAGCCTGTATGACGCCGATAATATTAACCACCGAAGTACGCCTGGCGACTTGCACGGGAATATTTCCGCCGTTAGGTATCTTCATGATAAGCATCTGAAGCACAAAGCACACCAGTGTGCCTGCCATAAGGCAATATGCTTTTCCTTTTCTGCTAAGCTTCATATCGTTAACATATCCTCACTCAAAGAGATTTCAAAACTATTGTAAAAGTTGCAAATGTTTTGAAAATACAACTATATATTATTTCATATAAGGCAACGAAAAAGCAAAGAAACAGCCCTAAAACCGTCGCTTTGCTTTTGTTTACATTATTTGAGGAATCCGTTTACAATCTGCTCTTCGGCTTCTTCTTCCGTAAGGCCGAGAGTCATGAGCTTGATAAGCTGTTCGCCCGCTATCTTACCGATGGCCGCCTCGTGAATAAGGCTTGCCTCAACGCTTGCCGCGGTAAGCTTGGGATCTGCGGCAACTACCGCTCTGTCCATGATGATGGCGTCGCATTCGGAGTGGCCGTTACACTTATTGTTACCTAAGATATTGGATGAAAACTCCTGTCTGGAATCGTCTCTTGCAACGGAACGTGATACAACGTCGGCATGAGAATCTTCACCGTTTAGTTCAACCGTAAAGTCGGTGCGCGCAAACTGGCGACCGTGAGTCATGAGTTTTTCTTTGACTATAAATGTGGAGTTGTCGGCACAGGTGCCCTTGGTGATACGGTTGGTGGAATCGATACCCTTAATCTGGGTGGTCTCCATCTCCATGTAAGCGCCTTCTTCAAGCTCGACAACGGTGGTGGGGTTCATGATGTTCTCGCCGTTTCCGTCGCCTTCGCCGTAGTGCTTCTCGATGTACTTAACGTGAGCGTTTTTGCCGATGTGGAAGGTGTGGATACCGTCGTGACCGGAATCCTGATCGCCGCAGTTATGAATACCGCAGCCTGCCACGATTACAACGTTGCTGTCCTCTCCGATAAAGAAATCGTTATATACAAGGTCGGTAAGGCCGGTCTCGCTGATGATTACCGGGATATGCACGCTTTCGTTCTTGGTACCGGGGGCAATGATGATGTTGATGCCGGGCTTGTCAGTCTTAGATTCAATAGTGATATTGGCTGTTGAATTTCTGCCTACGGACTGACCGTTGGAGCGGATGTTGTAGGCGCCCTCGGGGGTTCCGTGAATGTCGGCGATTTCCTTAAGAAGGTTTAACTGCATAGCATCCATTAGCGTACACCTCCTTCTTCAAGCTTCACGCAGGTGCCGCTTCCGATTTCCATGAACAAATCGGGGTAGACATCTTCCTGAGTGCCGTCTGCGGTAATTACACCGTTTGATAAAACGATGATTCTGTCGGCCGTCTTAAGAATGCGTTCCTGGTGAGAAATGATAACTATGGAACCGTTAATCTTCTCATGCATCTTTTCAAATACCTTGATAAGACTGTTAAAGCTCCAAAGGTCGATGCCTGCTTCAGGCTCGTCAAAAAGTGAAAGCTTGGTGCCGCGGGCAATAATCATGGCTATCTCGATACGCTTAAGCTCGCCGCCTGACAAAGAAGCATTTACCTCTCTGTTAATGTAATCTCTTGCGCAAAGGCCTACTTCCGAAAGAATCGCGCATGCTCCGTTAAAATCAATGGTCTTGCCGGAAGCAAGAGTTAACAGGTCGCGTACCGTAATGCCCTTAAATCTTACGGGCTGCTGGAAGGCAAAGCTTATGCCTTTGTGAGCTCTCTCTGTGATGGAAAGTCCTGTAATATCCTCTCCGTCTAAGATTATCTGACCCTTGGTGGGAGTAATGATACCCGCGATAATCTTCGCAAGTGTAGACTTACCTCCGCCGTTGGGACCGGTAATGGCAGTGAATCCGCCGTCTATCTTAAGACTTATGTCTTTGATAATGTCATGTTCGTCTTCAGCCGTGTAGCTGATATTCTTTAACTCTAACACTTTCTTGCTCCTTCTTTATATAGAAACGTCCTTGGGTGAGCGATAGAATGTAAAGCTTCCGTCGTCTACCAGAGTACCGTCGTCGTTCTTAATCTTAACCTTAACCACAATAAGGTGGTTGCCTCCGCGAACTCTCTTAGCCTCGCAGTATATATACTCACGGCTTACTGCAGGCTCAAGGTAATTCATGCTGCCTTCGACTGTGGTGCAGAACTTGCCACTCATACAAGCAACCGTTCCTGCCAATATGTCTGCAAAAGAATACAGCACTCCTCCGTGAACCGAGCCGTAATTGTTAAGAAGCGGCTTCTTAAAGGGAATACGCGCTCTTATGAACTTTTCTTCAAACTCTAAGATTTCGATGCCGAGGTGCCTTGAAAACTCGTCATTGAGAAGCACTTCGGTCATAACTTTCTTATTTTCTTCAAATGTAGCAGCCATGATTCCAACCTCACTGTCAATTCAAGCAGAAGTAATTGTACTATAAACTTATAGGCAAAAGCAACCGTTTAATATCACTCCGTAATTCTTACCGAGTCGGGCAGCTTCATGCTTTTTAGCTCGTCGTTCTTTCTATGGCAGTCTTCTTCAAAGTCTCTTGAGGACATCAATGTGCAGCCTGCGCCTCTGATAATTACCTGCTCAACGCCGTCGCTGGTGACTACGATTATGTCGTATTTCTTGCCGTTGTCATGAGCGTACCTTTCGATATAGCGGTCCGCGGTCTCGGCGGTCTTGGTATAGACTACTGTTATGTTGTGGTACTTAATCTCCTCGGTGCTGTGGCCGGGGACTTTGTATGCATCGAATACCAGAATCGTCTTAATACCTGTAATGCCGCTGTAGTTGCTGACTATGTCCATCAGGCGTCCTGCGGCGCCGCCCATGTCTTTCTCGGCTATTGAATTAAGCTCTGCCCAGGCGTGGACTACGTTGTAGCCGTCGATGAGCATGTATTTTTCTTTGGCCGGGGTGCCCTTGTAAGATGTAGGCGTAGGATTAATGGGCTTACCGCCTATTCGGCGACGTTCGCGCATGGCTTCGCTTATGCCTTTGTAGGAGCCTTTGCGGCCGCTTCTGTTGGCATAGGCGGTCTTGTTGATAATCTCGTCTATTTCTTCGGTGGTGACAAAGATTTCTGCACGTTCCTTGGAAGTGGGAGCGTTTACGGGTGCTCCCGATTCGTCATTATCCCGCGCCTCACCCATGAGGGGCAAGTGCATGTAATTATATACTTCGTGCCAAGGGATTACCGTACCTGCGCCGTGTGAGCAGAATACGGAATCGGGCGTGTTGCGAAGATCGTTCTCGGGGCTGTATGCGCGCGCCGCTATTACTTCCTCGGCGTTGTGGCAAGGCTCATATCCGGCAAGGCTTACGGATAATGTGCCAAGACCCTTGGTGTAAGCCGCGACTTCTTTGGCATAGCCGTTGAGAGTGGATACAGGGGCCTTTCCGGTGATGATGGATATTCCGTCACGCTGCTCGGAAACTTCCGCAGTTCCCCACATTCTGTCGATGTCGGTCATGGCGCGACCCACAGCGCTGTCGGGCACTGTCAATTCGTAAAAATAAAACGGCTCGAGCAGAATCGACTCAGCCATCATAAGGCCCTGTCGTACCGCACGATACGTGGCCTGTCTGAAGTCGCCGCCCTCAGTATGCTTAAGGTGCGCTTTACCGGTCACCAATGTAATCTTCATGTCTGTTATGGGCGAGCCCGTTAGAACTCCCTTGTGCTCGCGCTCGCCAAGATGTGTAAGCACCAGTCGCTGCCAGTTAAGCGCCAGGTCATCGGTGGATACGTCTGTGTCAAACTGCATGCCTGTGCCGCGGTCGAGCGGTTCCATCTTAAGGTGCACTTCCGCGTAATGTCTGAGCGGTTCAAAGTGGCCGACGCCCTCGACGGTGTCCGCGATGGTTTCTTTGTACAGGATGTTGCCTACGCCAAAAGAAACCTTTATGTTGTAACGCTCTTCTATCTCCCTTGTGAGAATTTCCGTCTGGACCTCGCCCATCAAATGGACGTAGATTTCCCTTGTGCCTTCGTTGTATTCAACTTTCAGGTTGGGCTCCTCTTCTTCGAGTTCGAGGAGGTATCTGTGCATGGCCTGACGGTCGACATCGTCGGGATATTTCACTGCATATGTTAATACCGGTTCGATATATGTATCCGTAACATTTGTTACATTTCCGTATGTGGAGCCGGGGCGCGAATTCTTAAGACCTGTAACAGCCACTATGTCGGTGGCATGAGCTTCCGGAACCGCCTCGTATTTCTCGCCGGAGTAAAGTCTAATCTCGTTAATCTTCTCGTCTCCAAGCGTATCCTTAACCTTCAGGGTGCCGCCCATAAGCTTAAGATGGGTAAGCCTGTTGCCTGCCTTGTCGCGGGTAATCTTAAGGCATACCGCAGCCAAAGAATCCTTAATAACTGCCGGTCGCGAATAGGTCTTTAATGCCTCGAGGAACTCTCCGACGCCGTCGCCCTTAAGTGCCGAGCCAAAAAAGACAGGGAATGCGTGGCAAGCAGCTATTGTGTCTGCGATCTCCTCGTCGGAAATCGAGCCTGTTTCCATATATTTATCAAGGAGCGCTTCCGAGGCGGTAGCTATCTCCTCGTAGAAATTGTCTGTGTGAAGTTCCGAAAAGTCTAAGGCTTCGGGAGAAAGTTCTTTTCTTAAGTTCTGTAGTGACTTACTCCTGTCAAAGCCCGGCAAATCTGTCTTGTTAACAAATATGAATGTGGGAATGTTACGGTGTCTAAGCAGCTTCCACACGGTCTTGGTGTGGGCCTGAACACCGTCGGATGCGTTGATGATAAGAATCGCCTGATCGCAGATGTTAAGGGCACGCTCCATCTCGCCCGAGAAGTCCACGTGTCCCGGAGTGTCTGTAAGAATCAATTCAATGTCCCCAAGGTTAAGTCTTGCAACCTTGGAATAGATGGTAATTCCCCGCTCTCTTTCCCATGTATTGTTATCAAGGAAAGAATCCTTAGTGTCCACTCTTCCCTTTTTACGAAGCATGCCTGCCTCATACAAAAGGGCTTCCGATAATGTAGTTTTGCCTGCGTCTACGTGGGCGAGGATACCCGTTACAATTTTACTCATGGGGTAATTGTAGCATAAAGCGGCGCGGGCTTCTTTCTTTTTCCGCAAATTTTATATATAATTAATCCACATTGAGTTAGGAAGGCTTATCATGAAGAGAAATTTGACTTTCGAAGAAATTTCAGACGGAAAGCGATATTCCTCCGGTGACCTTGCCAAGATTGGCTGCGGCGACTGCAACGGTTGCTCGGAGTGCTGCAGGGTGACGGAAGATACGATATTTCTTGATCCGTATGACATATATAGTTTGAGTGCTGGGCTGTCCGAGACCTTCGCGACGATGCTTGACAAGTTTGTTGGGCTTACGGTTAGCGACGGTGTAGTTACGCCATTTCTGCAAAAGAAAGAGGCCGACGGCGCCTGCGGTTTCTTAAATGCCGAGGGACGTTGCGGTATTCATAGCTTTCGTCCAGGATTCTGTCGTCTGTTCCCGCTTGGGCGCATTTACAATGATGACGGAAGTTTCGATTACTTTATTCAGGTTCATGAATGCCCTTATCCCAACAAGACTAAGGTGAAGATTAAGTCATGGCTCGGTATTCCGTCGCTTGGTCGTTACGAAGAGTTCGTGCGGACGTGGCACGAGATTGTTAAGAATATAAGCGAGTGTATGGTCGACAATCCGACTCTTGCGCGGGAAGCTAATGTAAGGATGCTTAAAATATTCTTTGAGACTCCTTACGACATGACTGAGGACTTCTACTCACAGTTTCATGAGCGAGTCCTTGAATATCAGGGAGCATGATAAAACGGGGCGCCTTACAGGCGTCCCGCTGTTTCTCTCGGCACATAGGCCTCTACATATATACCGTCTTCTCTGTAATCTTCGATTAAGAGCTTGCCGGTCTTTCTGATAAGCTGAATCTTACCCGCTTCGGTGAAGGGGAAGGTTCTTTTTATTTCTACTTTTCTCTCGGCTAAGATGTCTTCGATAGCCTTATTGAATTCATCGATGCCCAGTCCGGTTCTGGCAGAAATGTTGATGAATTTGTAAGCTCTGATGTCCTTGTATCCGTGATTAATTCCCGCCACGTCACACTTATTAAAGAGCGTGATTACCGGGCGACCTTCCACCTCAAGGCTGTGCAATGTGTCATAGACTACATCCATCTTGGCATAGGCTTCCGGGTCGGAGGCGTCTACCACGTGGACGATAATGTCCGAGTACTTAGCCTCTTCAAGTGTACTCTTGAATGCCTCGATAAGGTGGTGGGGAAGCTTGTCTATAAATCCTACCGTATCGGTAAGAAGCACTTCCTCGCCGCTGTTAAGTTCATACTTACGGGTGGTCGGGTCAAGAGTTGCAAAAAGCTTATCTTCTGATAACACTTCCGAGTCGGTTAAGCTGTTAAGAAGCGTGGACTTGCCGGCATTGGTATAGCCTACGATGGCAAGTACGGGAATGTTACTGCGCTCACGTCTCGCTCTGGTAACTGTTCTGTGCTTCACGATTTCTTTGAGCTCTGCTTTGAGCTTGGAGATTCGGTTCTTGACTACTCGTCTGTCTGATTCAAGTTTGGTCTCACCGGGGCCTCTGGTACCGATACCGCCGCCGAGCCTTGACATTGACTTACCGTATCCTGCGAGTCTTGTAAGGCTGTATCGAAGCTGTGCAAGTTCAACCTGAATCTTACCTTCCTGAGTCTTCGCCCTGCCGGCGAAGATATCAAGGATAAGAACTGTTCTGTCCATGACCTTGGTATCAAGAATCTTGGACATGTTATTCATCTGGGAGGGAGTCAGCTCATCGTCACAGATGATACCGGTGGCTCCCGTGGCCTCTATAAGCTCTTTAATCTCTTCAAGCTTACCTGATCCTACGTATGTTGTAGGGTGCTCGTATTCGCGAGTCTGAATTACTCTTCCGACTGTCTCGGCTCCTGCGGTCTTGGCAAGCTCGTAAAGCTCATGCAGACTTTCTTCCGCATCGGCTCCCGATGTCTCGCTTACCCCTACCAATATTACTTTCTCAATTAGTTTTTCCATATTTATCTCTCTGTATGGAATCAGCCTGGAGCGCTATTTAACCTTCGATGATTTTCCTAGCGACATACACACCGCTGGCGGATGCATGCGAAAGGGAATGGGTTACACCGCTTCCGTCGCCTATGATGTAAAGGCCTTTATGGATGGTCTCGAGATTCTCATCAAGCTTAACCTCCATATTGTAGAACTTAACCTCTACGCCATAAAGAAGCGTGTCGTCATTGGCTGTTCCTGGTGCTATTTTGTCAAGTGCGTAAATCATTTCCATGATTCCGTCTAAGATACGCTTGGGAAGTACAAGGCTCAAATCGCCGGGTGTTGCGTCAAGAGTGGGTCTGACGGTACCCTCTTCGATTCTCTTTGAGTTAGAGCGTCGTCCTCTCTCAAGGTCGCCGAATCTCTGAACGATTACGCCGCCTCCAAGCATATTGGAAAGTCTGGCGATAGACTCACCGTATCCGTTGGAATCTTTGAAAGGTGCTGTGAAGTGCTTACTTACAAGAAGTGCGAAGTTGGTATTCTCGGTCTTCTTGGTGGGATCTTCGAAGCTGTGTCCGTTAACGGTTACGATACCGTTGGTATTTTCATTGACCACGATACCGTTGGGGTTCATACAGAAGGTTCTTACAGCGTCCTCGAACTTGGATGTACGATATACAATCTTGCTTTCGTACAAAGCATCTGTTAAGTGCGAGAAAATCGCTGCGGGAAGCTCTACTCTGACACCGATATCCACACGATTTGAAAGTGTATCGATGTTAAGGTCGTTACAAACCTCTTCCATCCACTTACTGCCGCTTCGGCCTACGGACACAATACACTTGTCCGCTTCAACACTTCCGCCGTCGTAATTAATCTTAAAGCCGTTATCAAGCTTCTCTATGGATGTTACGGGAGTTCTGAAGTTAAACTCCACGTGTTCTTTTAACTCGTTATAAAGGTTCTCAAGAACGATATAGTTAATGTCTGTGCCCAAATGTCTTACGCTTGCATCAAGAAGTGTAAGCTTATTCTGCATGCAAAGCTTCTTAAACTCTGAGCCTGCGGTTGAAAACATCTTAGTGCCTTCGCCGCCGTGGGACATGTTAATATCATCCACGTATCTCATGAGGTTTAATGCTTTTTCTTTGCCAATGTACTGGTAAAGTGTGCCGCCGAAGTCATTTGTAATATTATACTTACCATCGGAAAAAGCACCTGCACCGCCAAAACCGTTCATAATGGCACAGGTAGGACACTTAATACAACTCTTAACCTTATCGCCGTCGATAGGGCATTTTCTCTTATCAAGGGGATTACCCGCTTCAAATACCACAACCTTTAATTTCGGCGCTTTCTTCATAAGCTCATATGCCGAAAAAATACCTCCGGGGCCTGCCCCGATTATTACTACGTCTGCTCTCATCTATTTGACCTTCTCCTTATTTTTGACATTTAAATGCGCCGCCTCATATTAAATGATGCGACGCTTGTTATTATACCACAAAAAGATTATCATTTCCCAAATAAATCTCTATTCAACGTTCATTCAGGATTTTTCTTCAATCCGATTATTTATCATCTGTGCTTCTGATAAAACTCTCAGCTGATATTCAGCTATTTCTTTAAGTATTCTAAACCTCTCCGCTTTATCAGTTCCCTCACGAATCATATGCGCATTATGTGTTTCAAGATTCGACAAAACCGTCAATTCATTAATAGTCGCATAATCCCGCACATTACTATTATTAGCAAGATTCGGGTTCGCATCTCTCCATGCTTTGGCAGTAAAACCAAACAAAGCAACATTTAACAAGTCTGCTTCTTCCGCATAGGGCAGCCACTGCAGGTTTTCGCGGTAATTGCAAACAGGAATAAGATAGTTTTTGACCGCATCCGTTTGTATCAGATAATTATTCTTTGTCAAAAAACGTTTGGCATCCCATTCTAGCTTCTTCAGATTGTTTTCCTGTGCCTTAAGCCTTTGGAATTCCCTGATAAGAAATAACTTAAAGACAGGACTGATAGCCGAAGCAAATTCGAATGCGATATCTTTATGAGCAAATGTACCGCCATATCTACCCTTTTTGACAAAAACGCCTATCGCTTCCGTTTTCTCTACCCATTCTGATATACTGGGCGTAAATGTAACCAAGCCCACATCTTTTTTAAAGTGTTCAGATTCGAACACTTTAAAATTGGGATTATACATTTCCTCCCATGTGGATAAGAATTCAAGTGTCGATCTGTTTCTTAACCAGTTACGTATCACATCTGCAGCTCTTGCACTATCTGACTTAGCTGCAGCCATATCTGTGATACAGATATAGTCTTCCTCCTCAGACATGGTTATCGTTATCGGAACATTTTGTACCGTAATAGTTCTGTTACTGCTCATTTCCGTCTTCCCCCACATGTTTAGATTGCACCATCAATTTTTCATACTTCAACTGATAAGAAATCAGTCTCGGTATATATTCCGGAGGGGTTCTTCTCCCCGCCTCCCAGTCTTCCAAAGTCCGAACAGGGATGCCTGTATGGTCAGAAAACTCTTTGCGAGACATTCCTTCGCTTTCTCTTAGTCCTTTTATTATTTTCGCAGCATCCATTATAATACCTCGCATTGCGTTACTTCAGTTTTAGTATAACTTACTCGAATATCTTTCGCAATGCGTGGATGTCGAAAACTTATTTCCGCAAAAAAAGAGGGCGCATAAGCGCCCTCGATATATAAAGCCAGGATGCTTAAATAAGCTATCCAAGCGGTCCTTCCCAGTTAATAAACCAATCTTCAAAAGAAAGAAGATCATCTTCCTCAATAACCACTGTGTCACCGTTCTCTCTGAATTTAATGGGTATCGGTGCAGCGCTGTTGGTGCCTGTTCCGACTTCGGCATTAGCTACAACACAACCACAGTGGATACACTTAAAGACTCCCTCTCCCTGAATAAAATATGAGTCAGGCTCACCCTTGCAGTCTTCCGAAGTGTTAAGACCTACTCTCACTTCCCCATTAGGCGCCAGAACAAAGATTACCTGCATGGTCACACAATTTCGAGTGTTGTAAGTATAGAAAAGGGCATTCTCCGATATGTCTTCTTTCCTGACTATGATATCGCCGCCGTTTTCTTCGCTCATGTCAAAAGAAATTGCCCCGTTCCTGCTGTCGACTTTGCCGTTTCTGTCTACACTTACAAGCGGGCGTTCTATCAGCGCTACAGTGTCGCCGTCTATATGCTCCACCGTAACCAACCTGCCCAAAGAAAGCACCAATATGATTGTTAAAAGAAGAACCGCGCTGACGATGATAATCGGCATGAGCATGATGCTTTGAGTTTTGTTAAGTTCTGTGTGGGATTTTGTTTCGTTATGTTTCATATAAATTCCTTATGAGCCTTGAATCAGTTGTAAGAATAATGTTTTATTGTGCAAAGATTAGGGGGCGCTTTCGCGCCCCCGTCTTTCTTATATGCAACAAATGAGTATCAGTCATTTAGCGTCAGTGTTAAGGTGTAGCTGCTATATCAGCACTCTCTACACCTGAAGTATTGCCTGCTGCGTCCTCCACCACTACATATGCCTTATATCCTGTACTTGCTACAAGGCCATCAATATTTGCAGTGTTTGCTGCTGCCAAAGCAGAAGAGGTTCCTTTTGCAACTGCCTCTCCCTGAAGTTTCACCGTAGCAGCTTCAGGTGCCCCTGCATCACTTGCCAAAACGAGATAATAATATGTTCCTGCTTCATTTGATGTAAATTCCAGTGTTGCAGTTGTCTCACCAGTTCTTGAAGCTGATACCGAGCTAAGCGTGGGTGCTGTGCTGTCAACTGCTGCATTTACCGTAACGTTTACAGTTATAGTCTTAGTAACTGTTCCAGAACGTGTATCACTACCTGTTGCAGTTATTGTAAAGGTAGCAGTATACGCCTCAGCACTAGCCTCTTTTCCTGTAGCAAAAGTAACTACACCTGCATCGCTAATACTAAAAGCATCATCACCACTTGTCTTAGCATAGGTGAAGCCAACGTTTTCAACTGGTGTAGGTGCAAGATTTACAGTACCAGCTTCCGAATACCCTGCTGTAAGTGTAAGACTCTTAGGACTTGTTGTGCTAATATCAGATTCTGCAACAGCTGTTGCTCCACCGCCACCACCGGATGCTGCTGCAACAACAACAGTTACAGAAATGGGTAAGCTAGCATTTGAACTCGATCCTACGAAACGAACGCTTACCGGCTGTGACCCTTCTGTGGTTGCCGTGTATCCTGAAATGATTTCTGTTGCTGCCCAATCGTTAATATTTAGTGTTAATCCACTAATCTCGCTATTAATCGATGCTAATACTGTTGCGCTATCTGAACCATTAGGTACACTTACAGAAATACTAGCAAGTATAGGTCTATCATGATTAATATTGGTCTGTAATTCTTCTGCTGCTGCTTTATATGAATTCCATGCAGTCTGGTTATTCTCTCTAAAGTGCACAGTTATAGAATAATATGAATCGGAAAGCATTTCTACGCCGTCTTCTTCGGCACTTGTACACAATTCATTAAATTCAGCCTGAGTCTTTGATATGATAGCACTGCCATCAAAGTAATAAATACCAGTAACTATAGGCGCATGTACTTCACTTCCGGATGATCCTGATGAAGGATTCTGCACTGAAGGAGGCAAAACAGTCTTGGTTGCGCCTGTTACAGACTTAATAACAACGCCGGCTGCCTCAGCCTTTTCTACGGTTACGAGTTCTCTCTTCTCTTTCTTACCGTAGTTATTGTAATGGCGATAGTAAGCCATGATATCTTTGCCAAATGCCTTCTGAAGGTCACCGTAGCTTGACATATATGCGGATACGTTAAAGCTCTTGCTGGGTCCGCGGCCTTCGAATACACCGTACTTAATGAAGTGAGCAAATAACTTGTTGGCGTCCTTACCAACTGCCTTAACAACATCTTCGTTCATTGCTGCATATTCTTCAGCATTGAACATTCCCTTTAAGATGTTCTGATCTGCTCTGGATAAGGTTCCGTAATTAACTTCCTTGGCATCCAAAGCCTGTCCGGGTGTAGCAGCAAATGCTGTTCCGGATGCAAACAGTGCCAGACACAGTGTCAGGGCAACTGCCTTTAAGAAATTGTGTTTCCTCATGAGAATTCCTCCTTAAAATAATAAAAGGCGCACCTCACTGATGCACCCCATGTATCAAGATTAGAACAAATTGTTCTAATTGTCAATAAAACATTTTGTTTTATCTGTTAATTTTTGGGTAATTAACGCATAATTAACATTATTGTCTGAATTGTTTCTGATTTGCATATCTGTAAGAGTATTTCCTGTTTTTCTTGTATTTCTATACCATTATGTTTTAAACATAGCAAAACATTTCGTTCTGCTATATTATGTTTGTACATAAATACGATTCATAAAGAGGGTTTCAAAATGGCCGCCGATTATGTACCATATCCCCATATTCGAGACATGCGCGAGCGCAATAACCTTACTCAGCAAGATGTTGCAAATGTTTTAAATTGTTCCCAGACCGCTTATTCCTACTATGAAATCGGTCGTCGCGACATACCTACTCAGCAGCTTATCAGACTAGCCAAGTATTATAAGACCTCCACCGATTACCTATTAGGTCTTACCAATAACGATAAGCCATACAGATAAAAGGATTTAGATGATACTCATCCAAATCCTTTTTTATTTCGCAATTTTGTATACTTCTGCCCAATCAAAAAACGGTGTGGAATCTTCCACACCGTCTTATTTATCCAAATACCGCTCTGTCAAAATCATCATCCACCGGCCTAGGCCTCTTAGCCGACGCAATTTTGTGTCCGCCGATAAGAATCCTGTTTCCGTAGGAGTACATCGGGTCAAGGGCTATAATGGTCTGATAGAATACCGTTCTTCCCTTGTAATTAACTCTGTGATCTATAAACAGCACAGGATCCTCGTCGAAACGATTCATGATGCTCTGCGGTTCTGTTTCTTTAAGGAACCACTCCGCATCTTCCGGAAAAAGAAAGGTCTTGGCAAAGTTCTTTCTGTATTCATTGTAGCCTTTTCTGGCGCTATCCATAATCCACTGGTCATTGGCTCCGTTGGCCTGATACACATCCATCTTCCCTGTATCAAGATCCACAAAAAGAATGCTGTCAAAGTCCGACGCAAAGGTCGCAATTACAGAGTTCTGTCTCTTGATTATAGCGTCCTCATTATCTTTGGTATCATCAATCTTTTTAAATAAAAGCGCCAGCAACCACTCTGTTGCCGGAGGCTCTACACCCGCAACTGCATAGCCTTTCACAATGTTAAATACAGCCTGAAAGAAATTCACGAGTGAATCTGCAGAATCGTCGCACTTAATCAAGCCCTTACCGCAATCTCTGGCAAAGCACTCATAAGCTCTGGTATTTTCAAAGCACTCTACGCAGGTTTGCTTAACATCTGCAGGTATTGTCTGATCGTAGAACAGCATGCCGATAAAAGAAGCCTTTCTGGTATCGAGTTCAATTTCGTGCTTCATACTGTCTACTATTGATGCAAGCATTTCAAGCGAAGAATTGGTTTCTTTGGATGTGGCATTTTCAATGAGTTCTTCTATAAGTCTTTCCAGAAGCTCCTCTTTACTGCCGAAAGCGGTTAATAACTGCTTTTCACTTACTTCTGCCTTGGCTGCTATATTTTTAAGTGATGCACTAAGGAATCCTTTTTCAGCGAATTCGCCGTAAGCACATCCTCTTACACGCATTTCATCAATACCCTGCAAAGTACCATTTCCTAATAAAAAATTATCAAACAGCATAGGAAATAATCCTCCTTTGCCACAATGCTAACAAAGGGACATTTATAAATAATTAAGTGTGAATTACCAAATAATTATATTTACCTGTTGTAAAAAGAAAAGACCCCGTAAAATACGGGGTCCAAATCTTATTTAGCGTAATCTGTAACTCTTGATTCACGAATAACGTTAACCTTAACCATACCGGGATATTCCATCTCGTCTTCAATCTTCTTGGCAATGTCTCTTGCTAAGATGACCATATCGGCATCGGTAATCACTTCGGGAACTACCATTACACGAACTTCTCTACCTGCCTGAATAGCAAATGATTTGTCTACACCTTTGAAATTGTTGGATATTTCTTCTAACTGTTTAAGTCTTGTGGTATAAGTTTCAAGCGTATCGCGTCTTGCACCGGGTCTTGCTGCGGAAATAGCATCGGCAGCCTGAACGATACAAGCGATAAGTGACTGAGGCTCTACGTCGCCGTGATGAGCTTCAACCGCGTTAACAACGACGTTGGATTCCTTGTACTTCTTACAGATCTCAACACCGAGCTGTACGTGAGTACCTTCCATATCGTGGTCAACAGCCTTACCGATATCATGAAGTAAGCCGGCACGCTTGGCAATACGAACGTCAAGTCCGATCTCGGCAGCAAGAAGTCCTGATAACTGTGCCACCTCAATAGAATGCTTAAGGGCATTCTGACCGTAACTTGTTCTGAAACGCATTCTACCGAGAAGCTTAATGAGCTCGGGATGTAATCCGTGAACTCCGGCTTCCATACATGCGGTCTCACCTTCTTCGCGAATGAGGTTCTCAACCTCCTTCTGCGCTTTCTCAACCATTTCTTCGATTCTTGCCGGATGAATACGTCCGTCAACAATCAACTTCTCAAGGGCGATTCTCGCTACTTCACGTCTGATGGGATCGAAGCCGGAAAGAATTACTGCTTCGGGGGTATCATCGATAATCAAATCAACTCCGGTAAGGGTCTCGATGGTACGAATGTTACGACCTTCTCGACCGATAATTCTACCTTTCATCTCATCATTGGGAAGCTGTACAACGGAAATGGTAGCTTCGGATACGTGGTCGGCAGCACATTTCTGAATGGCGCCTACAATATAATCCTTGGCTTTCTTGTCCGCTTCCTCCTTGACTTTCTGCTCCATGTCTTTAATAAGCTTGGCAGATTCGATTTTTACATCATCTTCAACAATTTTAAGTAAGTGCTCTTTTGCCTGTTCAGAGGTTAATCCGGAAATTCGTTCCAGTTCCTGTATACGTTCTTCGTTGAGCTTGGCAATCTTTTCTTTCTCCTTAGCTAAGCTCTCTTCCTTGGCAGTTAAGCTCTGCTCCTTGCGTTCAATTGCTTCAGTCTTACGATCGATGTTCTCTTCCTTCTGCTGGATACGGCGTTCGTTGCGCTGTATCTCGGCGCGGCGTTCCTTAATCTCTCGGTCTAAGTCGTTCTTGGTACGAATGGACTCTTCCTTAATTTCAAGTAGGCTTTCACGCTTTTTGGATTCTGCTTCACGAAGAGCTTCATCAATTATCTCTCTGGCCTTGGCATCTGCATTGCCAATCTTGGCATTCTGCTCTCTGATGCGCTTGGTGTTAACAGCCACGATTAATGAAGCTGCAAGGACGGCTACTACTGCTATGGCTAAGAATACGATTTCCATCGTAGTCATACAGGAGTACCTCCTTATTAAATTATTGCGAGTATATAGGTAAGGATGCTCGCATCCTGACAAACATGTTCACAACATAGAAATTTTATCTAAAAAAACAAGTTATGTCAAGTAAATGTACCCCATCGCCTTTAGAAATATTTAAGAATTAAAAGCGCTCCGAGAGTCCCGGAGCGCCTTAATTATTCCTTCAATGAATCCATTGCCTTGTATACCGAGTCCATCTCAAAGCCCCTTCTGTAGAAGTACGCCAAGAGCTTTTGTCTCTCTTCATAGGACTCATTGCCCGTAAATCCACGCTTCTTAAGAGTCTTAACAATAACATCCGTTTCGTTAAAAGAAGACTCCTCTCTCACATCTCTGTAAGAGCCGTATACCTCGGCAAATACTCCGTCCAGAATCTCCTTGGCAATGCCTTTCTGAGAGAGTTTCTGATAGAGTTCCTTCTTACTGCGCTTAGTACATTGATCATTGACATAGTCGAACGCATATTGCCTGTCGTTCACATATCCATAGGACTTAACATAGGCTATGGCTTCATCGCATACCGAAGAGGGATAGCCGCCTTCGATAAGCTTCTTCCTAAGTCCGTACTCGGTATATGCGCGAGACTTAAGCAGATTCATAGCTCTGAGCTTAGCCCGCTTGGGAAGAACAGTCTCCATAATGTTACGATATACGTCATCGCTTAAATCGGTGTCTTCCTTAAGCTTCAATATACGTAGCTCGCCCTTGTATAGGACAAATTCATGTCCTCCTTCGAGTCTTACTCGACTCCTGTCCTTACTGATAGGCTCAATAGACTCAATCAGCATCTACCTTCGCTCCTTCGGCC
>JAEEGJ010004492.1_pt1 | contig 46973 bp, 33 predicted proteins | sample 8958761 | NCBI WGS metagenome assembly JAEEGJ01 (sample SAMN16246546, study PRJNA631951) | gut metagenome | biome: gut microbiome; feature: rumen; material: RS-attached | host: Bos | place: Iran: Karaj | collected 2018-10
TCAAAACGATGAGAAGAAAGGCATATGGATTCAACGATGATGAATATTTCTTTCTAAAGATTATTGATATTTCGAAATAAGATTAATGATTATTTCCAACTTATTTTTATGGAGAGCCTAAATCATCCTAAATATTTCCAACCGAGTTTTGCAAAGACCCAACAATGTTGAATCAGATTTTTCCAACTCGAATTTGTAAAGAGCCAAATATTCTCATCTTTTCAAGAATACGCACTTTAAAAAACGCGATACAAATCACTCATGAACAGCGACTACATCAATATTTTTACTGAACAGAGCCAGAAAATAAACAAAACAAAGAAAAATCAGTGTTAATGGAATGATTGATCCCTGAACTCCAATCCTGCTGTTTTGAAGATGGATCAAGAAGAAGATTTTTGTTCTTTATACGTCTTAAGTACTGCTTTTCAGTTCTGACACGAACCTGCAGACTGAATGCCACCGGCAAAGTCTCCGGTACATTCCGGAAATCTCAAAATGTCACACACAAAAAAAAAACGGACATAAACAACATTACATCCGTTTCTGCAGGAGCTGATCAGAATTTTACCTGTCAGTTTTTCACTTCGTCTGCTTTTTCCTGTGCTTCTTCTTTAGACACGCTGCAGACATCAGCTTCAATACAATCCAGTTCATTCAAAACCGCACCCAGTTTTTTTCTTGCAGAGGACAGCGTTTCAACGACCTCTTCAAGATCATCCCTGGCAGTCTGTGCAGCGGATCTGCCTCCTGCATTATCCTGGAAATTACCTGTTTCACAGGAAACATCCGAATCGACATACTTACCGCGCGGCCAGTTGAGATAGATCGTTTTAAAAAATGTTGCAAGAGGGATGGCAAAGAAAACTCCCCAGAACCCCCACATTGATCCGAACACCAGAACCGACGCCAGAATAACAAAAGGATGAAGCTTCATTTTTTCAGAGAACAGCATCGGCGTAATCAGATTCGCATCAAGAGCAAGACCTGCAGCATAAACGCCAAGAAGAGTCCACAGGGTTGAATCAGCACCGAACTGGGTGAAAGCCACAAGTGCAACAGGAACGGTGACTATACCTGCGCCGACTACAGGAATAAGCACAGACAGTCCCACCAGCAATCCAAGCAGAATGGCGTAATTCAGACCAAAGCAGTAGAAAATAATAAAATTAAGCACTGATATAACAATGATATGAATAAACTTTCCGCTGACATAGTTCATCAGCTGGGTATTCATTTTCTTCCACATATCCGAGGCAAGTTCAAGATTCGGCGGAAAGAAACCTTTCACACCGGCAATCAGAACATGCTTGTCCTTAAGCATGAAAAATGCGAGCAGCGGAATAAGAATAAGGTACATAACAAATGACGTCACATTCATCAGATATCCAAGCAGATTGCTCTTGATAAATTCAGTGCTGAAAGACGTTATGGAATTTGTAATGTGGGCACTGATGGCGTCAATGTCAATATGTTCAAATATATGCGGGTACTCCTCAATCTTTGCCTTGATATAATCAGATGTCTGGGAAATAATTGAAGGTATACGGTTAATCAGATCAGAACCCTGCGAAACTATGCTCGGACCTACATAAACACAGAAAAGACCGAGAAAAACGAAAAAAAGCAGGATGATTATGTATGTTGAAATAGTTCTTCTGAGGATCTTCTTACGCTCAAGAAAATTAATCGGAGCTTCAAGAATGTACGACACTCCAAGAGCCACAAGGATAGGCATAAAAATGCCGGAATAAAAGTATATAACAGTAAAAAGAACAGCTATTATGATAAAAAAAGTAGCTGAATTAGGATCACTCAGTAAACTGCGGTACCAGCTTCTTAAAACCTGAAACATTCTGAATCTTCTTAAAAACCTGTAAAAGAAAAAATTTTGCGTATTGTATCACAATTTTTTTGAAATGAATTACATGATTTTTTCTGTAAAAAAAATGTATCATATCAGTACTGTGGCAGGCAATCGGCTGCAGAAAGCAGTAAAAAAAACGACTTGCATTTATCCATCTACGCTTAAACATTAACAGGCAATAAGGACAGCTCCATGAACAGATTCAGGATATTTCTTACAGCATTTGCTGTATTTCTTACATTTTCCCTGACAGGCTGCACAACAACGCAAATAGAAACCCCGACCTCACAGATTTACAATTCCGATGAACTGAGCATAAATGAAATTAAAAACAGCATCATACTTGCTTGTGAGGGACGGGACTGGAGAGTGGACAATGTCACCAGCAGTTACGTCACAGCCGTATATTCCAAACCGGGAATGAGTGCTACAGTTCAGATAAACTATGATGCAACAAAATACACAATTGAATGGAAGAACAGTACGGGCAGTCTGGAAAGGAAGGGGGATACAATCCATAAAACATATAACAGATGGGTAAGAAATCTTCAGCTTGACATTGACAAAAAACTCAATGCGATCAAAAGTCGCAAGTTCTTAACGGAATAACTGCCAAGAATATAAGGCATACCAGGTTTCCGGCGGAATTACCCTTCAGCCGGAGTTTCCGTCACTGCACAGTTTAAATTCAAGGAAAAAATTTGCACGGCTATAAATTCGCATTACATTCCAGCAGACTGCTGTCAATGAGAGACAATGAAGATGAATGCAGTGAAGAGATCAGAAAGATTCCTCTTATGCAGAGAAGGCGTCTTAACCCGGCGGGACGGCTTGCAGTGGGGCTGACAGCTGACTACCTGACAAAATACGGATCGGAAATTTCGAAACTCGTATTTGCATCAAGATGCGGCGAAATTCCACGCTGTCTTAAACTTATATGCAGCATTTTCGGCAGGGAGGATCTGTCGCCAGCTGAATTTTCAGCATCAGTTCACAATGCCAACGCCGGAATAGCGACCATTGTAAGCGGTTTTTCCGGCGAGGTCACGTCCCTTGCCGGAGGTGAGGACACTCTTCTTGCTGCACTTACAGAGGCATACGCATCACTTCACGAGGAGAATTCGTCAAAAATTCTGGTCGTATGCTATGAGGAGGATATAGCAAATCAGCAGCTTATGACTTTTCCGCAGGAATGCGACTTCAAGGGACCGTTTGCACTTGCTCTTCTTCTTGGAAAAAATGAAGGGAACAGGGATCTGCAGACACTGGAACTGGATGCTGACGCTCTTTCGGGCATCAGTCCCTACGATTTTGCCAAGAGCATACTTTCATGCTGAAAAAACTGGCTACTGCAGGAGCATATGCTCAATTCATCGCCGGATCGCTGTTCCTCGGAACTGCGGTATCGCTGGTTCTGTACATATGCGTAAGGAATCAGAAAAAAAGATGCCTTTATTTCAGAAAAACAGTCCGGAGTTTCTGCAGATACTTTGTCCGCTACTGCCGCCTAGCCGGTGTTTTCAAAACATCCGTGGCGAAAGAAAAGGAACTTAATGAGCTCAGAGGGAGCGTGGTGATAGCAAATCATCCGTCACTTGTGGATTATGTGATCCTCATATCATGTATGAATCCGAACACCACAACTATTTTTAAACAGTCTCTGAAAAAAGGGTTCATGAAATTCGTACTTCGCGGTCTTGACTACATCGGCAACGACAGTGATATTGAGGACATAAACAAACATCTTGAAGACAACGCAAATCTGCTGATTTTTCCCGAGGGCTCAAGAACCAAGACTCTTCCTTTAAAATTCAGCCGCGGAGCTGCACAGATTGCAATAAGAAACAAAATGCCTGTATACAAGATTTTTATCCGCTGCGACACGCCAGGATATCTGCAGCACCGTTTTTTTTCAGACTCAATGACTGATTCAACGCCTCAGTTTTATATAGTTCCACTGGGAACAGAGAATATTACCGATGAACTGTACAGCAATGCTGCTGGAATTTCAGCCCGGCGTCTGACAAAAAAACTGGAAACCGACTACAATGAAAAACTGAACGAAATATGAATGTAGAGTCGAAAAAACAGCACCGGTTTTAATTTTTTAAAATTAATCAAAAAACGTTATTATTACTGCACTTTCGGTATAATACTCACGTTATGTTAATGAACAGCATTGTTTAACAGTTTGGAGCATGCCAAAAGGAACTGTCAGTACAAAAAGCATCAGAAAGATGAAAAGGGAGCATAAACCCGTACGCATCCGGCAGAAAATTCAAAGTCATGTTTTTCAGACACTGATGTGTTCCGAACAGTCGCAGGATATGACAGCATCGGCAGTATGTCTAAGATTAAATGCTGCAGCTTTGAAAACACATAAAATTTTAAACATTGCAAAAGGTTGAATTAAAGGTGTTTACAAGCGGACACACCAGACACAATCCAGAAATGAAGGAAAATAAAATGAACGAAGAATTGATCCTCCAGGTAAAAAATACCATCATAGACGCCCTCAATTTGGAAGAGATTACACCGGATGATATTGAAACCGACGCACCGCTTTTCGGCGACGGTCTCGGTCTTGATTCCATAGATGCGCTCGAACTCGGACTGGCTGTAAAAAACAAATTCGGCGTTGCAATAAATGACGACAGCGAGGAAGTCCGGAAGAACTTCTACTCTGTCGCTACTCTTGTCAGATACATAGAAGAAAATCAGGCGAAATAGGTGACAATATGTCAAAGGAAGAAATATTAGAAATCCTCAAACAGATAATTCAGAAAAACTTTGAAATCGAACCGGAAAAGGTTTCAATGGAATCTAATGTTGTAAAGGATCTTGATCTCGATTCAATTGACGCAACAGACATGGTTGTGGAACTGCAGAGAAAACTTCAGTGCCGTTTTACGCATGAGGACTTCAAATCGGTAAAAACCATCGGCGATATTGTAAACATCGTGACTGCCAAAATCGAAAATGCAGATAAATAGCACCAGAAACATGCTCAGATGCCTTGCCGGACTCAATGAAGACAGAATTCTGTTCGAGGATAAAAACGGCAATCACAATACAGCCGAGGTTCTGCTGAGAATTAATCAGATATCATCTCTGCTCCCGCAGGCACCGTCGCAGGATCATCAGATTCTGATAACTGTCGCAAACGGCTGCCAGCTGCTTGCCTGCGTCATTGCAGTCTGGCTTAAGGGTTACAATGCGGTGACGGTTTCAGACGTGGCTGCAGGAAACTATTTTTCGCCTCTGGCAGAATATCTGATTACCGATCACAGTCTGGCACCGAGTGTTTTAAAAAACAGGAAAACAATCAGAATCTGTGATATTCAGAAAGTCACTCCTGATAATAAAAATCTGTCTGAAAACCTGAAAAGAACCAGAAGCAAAATTCTGGAAATGGATCCGCTGAAATGCCGCATAGCTCAGCTGACATCAGGTTCTACAGGAACTCCTAAAATGATAGTGCGCAATATGCAACTTCTCGAGCTGGAAGCGGCCGCAATCTATGAAACAATAAAACCTGATGACAGAGAAAATATCCTAAATGCGGGAACTGTTCCGTACTACCATTCCTACGGTCTGCTCTTCAGACTGCTGTTTCCGCTCTATGCCGGGATCACGGTATGGGCCGACATGATAACCTACCAGGAGGAATTAAATACTTTAAAAGATATGAACCGGAAACTGATTTTCGTTGCAAATCCCGGTTTTTTGAAAAGAATGGATGACAGCAAATGCCCGTGTAAAGTATCCCTTGTACTTTCCGCCGGCGGCGTGCTGCCGGTACATGTTCTTAAACATACGCTGGATTCCCTCCTCTGCCCCATGCTTGAAATTCTAGGAAGCACGGAAACGGGAGTAATGGCATACAGATTCAACAAAACAGGCAATGAATGCTGGAATACCTTCCCTGATTCGAAAATAATCCCCGTGAAGGAAGATGAGAACTCGGATGAGATTCTCTGCTTTACATCAAAGCACTGCGACCAGTTCAATGCAGAGCTTAGTGACGGAACCATGGTATACCAGACGGGTGATATCATAGAAATGAACGGCAAGACTCAGTTTCTGCTTCACGGAAGAAAAACAAGAACAGTAAAAATTGAGGACAACCGCATATCTCTTGACGCAGTCGAAAAAGCTCTGAACGACTGCCAGCTGATACAGGAGGCTGCTGTTGTGGCAATGGAGTCATTCAACAGGGAGTACACGGCTGCGATGGCAGTTCTTTCATCCGAGGGAACAGTGATCAGAAATTCAATGACCAGCGGCAGGTTCTTCATGCACATAAGAAATCTGCTCAACGGCACAATGCCGGCTGTTGCCATACCGAGAAGTTTTATTTTTGTTGAAAGGTTACCTCTGTCTCCGACAGGTAAAATCGACTATGTAAGAATAGTACAGGAGTTTAAACATGAAATACCCGGTGTTTGAACTTACTGCCCGCAGTGAATCATCAGCAGAAATTGAATTTCATGCCGAGCCTGAGCTGATATGGTTCGACGGACATTTTCAGAACGAAAAAATTCTGCCGGGAGTCGCTGTCATCGGTTTTCTTCTTCACTGCATGAAAGAATTTCTCAATATGGATCTTGAGAATCACCCCTACACCATCCAGCAAATCAAATTTAATGCCGCCATCAGACCGGACATGCATCTGAAACTCGAAATCAAAGGAATAACTAATGAGGAGGAAGGCGGCAGAGTTAATTTTTCACTGACCGAAAAACATGAAGGAAAACTCTGCTGCAGCGGAAGGCTGAAATGGTAATAAATCCGGTAATAATAATTCCATGCTTCCGCCACGGTGACAGGTTAAGGGAAAACCTTGCCGACATAGAAAAATATAACGTACCGGTTATCATAGTTGATGACGGAAACCCGGTTCCTCTAAAAGAACAGCTGGAAGGTGAAAAATCGGAAAAAACAGTTATCATCCGAAGTGAAAACAACGGCGGCAAGGGGAGTGCCATGAAGCTAGGGTTCAAATTCGCCCTCGAATCAGGATTCTCCCACGGGCTTCAGATAGATGCCGACAATCAGCTGGATCCGCACGCAATTCCAGAATTTCTCAGGCTGGCAGAAAAGCATCCCGGAGCTCTTGTCGCAGGCAAACCGGAATATCAGAATGTACCTCTCGGAAGATTCCTGGCACGCTACATAACACATTTCTGGGTGGCGGTGGAGCTTGGAAAATGCCGGATCATAGACTCCATGTGCGGACTGAGGGTATACCCGCTCGAACCTGCATGCAGGATTATGAATACAAGGCATGTGGGAAGCCACATGAGTTTTGACACTGAAATCATGATCAGACTGTACTGGTTCGGGTGCGACATTATTCAGCATCCGGTCAATGTCAGCTATCCTGCAGGAGGAATAAGCAATTTCAGGTCGTTCCGGGACAATCTGGAAATCAGCGTCTGCCACACCAGACTCTGCTTTGAAAAGATGCTTCACCCGGTAAAAATCAGCAGGAGAGAATACCTTTGAGCAGTCCGGAATGGATCACAAGGCACCATGACAGCACTTCAAATCCCGGTATCAGCACGGTAATTCTGATTTACAGACTTTTAGGAAGGAGATGTGCTTATGCACTTATATGGTGCATTTCCCTTGTGATCATATGGAAAAATGCAGAGTTAAGACACAGAAGCGAAGCTTATATCAGGAGAATAACAGACTTCGCTGAAAAAAGAGGAAAAAAACTTGAAAAGCTGACGCCTCACCGTCACATTTATCGTTTTGCCGTCGGCATGCTGGAAAAAATGCTGGCATGGAAGGGTATAGTCAAAATCAGCGATGTGGAGTCAATCGACAACGCACTTGAAAGACTCAGGGATCATGACGCAAGAAAAAACAGTCACATAATAATAGGCTCCCATATCGGTGACATAGAAATGCTCAGAGCAGTAAATAATTTTCTTGATCGCACTACTCTCAACATTATTCAGGAGACCGAAAACAATAAGGGATTCATGAATTATCTTAGAGGCATTAATCAAAACTCCGGGATCAACATTATTCCCGTAAACAGCATTTCCCCGGGTACAATAGTGAAACTGCAGGAATCCCTTTCAAAAGGCGAGTGGCTGACACTGCTTGGGGACCGGCTCAACAGCAAAGAAACCAAAAGCATAAAAGTGAGTTTTCTCGGCGGTGAGGCTGAATTTCCCGTAGGACCGTGGATCATGGCATCACTGCTTAATGTACCGGTATGCATAGTTCATACAGTAATCGTAGACGGAAAACGCAGACTTTACATGACTGAACTCGGCAGAATCACCATCGGCCGCAAAAGTAGAAAGGACGATCTGGAAAAATATATAATCGCATACGCAAAGGTTCTTGAGGATCTGTTGCTTCAAGCCCCTCTGGACTGGTTTAACTTCTATGATTTCTGGAATGAAGGAGAAAACGGAGAATGAGTTACTTTACATTTGAAACTCAAGGAAGGGTTGAATTTTACGACTGCGATCCAATGGGTGTTGTATGGCACGGCAATTATGCAAAATATCTGGAAACAGCACGGAGCAGGTTCTTCGATCTGATTGACTACCCCTACTCTGCAATTTACAGTGACGGTTATACATTTCCGGTTGTTGATCTTAGACTCAAGTACATCAGTTCCATGAGGATGGGAGATGAGTTTGTAATAACAACCGATCTGGAAGAATTCGAAAACAGGATTGTTCACAGTTTTATAATCAAATGCAGAGATAAAATCTGTCTTAAGGCTCGATCAGTCCAGGTTTGCCTGCCAGACGGCAGCAGCGGCCTCTCATTCATTATGCCGGCAAATTTTACAGACAGAATCAGACTCATAATCCAGAGGGCGGAACAGTGAAAAAGAATAAAACCGTTGCTCTAATTCTTGCATCAGTCCTGTGCACCGCAGTATTTGCACAGGTTGATCCGGTTAGCCTGAAAATTGACGATTCCCATGTGCTCCTGGCTGACTTCACCATGGACAGATATCTTGCCCAGAGTGCCAGAAATATTTCCTCTCAAGGATCCGTCTCGGTTACAACCGTTCATGGAATATGCTGGAATGTCACTCATCCTGTAAAGAAAAGCTGGTATATTCAGAGCAGCAAGGAAAATCAGCAGATCTCCGACACTCCAATGAGTTTTATAACCGGATATTTCACTCAGCTCATAAGAGGAAACTATACCGATGTTGAAAAGAGTTTCAGAATTGCCGTAACAAAAAAGGATGATGAAAACGGGAAAATGTTCCTGCATCCCAGGGATGAGAATCTGTCCAAAATCATCACTCTGATATCTATCAAAATAGAATCGGGTTTTATATCCTCACTCAGGATTGTTGAAAAAACCGGCGGAAGCACATTTATAACCTTCTTCAATACCAGACTCGAAGATTTTCCTGAAGGTACACTATCCCTGTCCTGCAACGGCGCACATGATTCAGATCGGAAGGATTAGCAATGCCGAGGATACGGATCACCGCCATACTGCTGATACTGATTGCACCGCTGCTTACGGCGTTACTGGTAAATAACACTTCAGATATCGTAAGTTCGGATCTTAAGGATCTAATGCCCGAACATGAAAAAAACGAGTCAGTTCCTGCAGATCTCATCAAATCAAAAGTCATACTGGCATCAGAAAAAAATCCTGAGATTCTGAAAAAAGAGCTGGAGGCCATACCCGGTCTTACGATCTTCAGCTCCCCGGATCTTAAAGAATTTACCTTCAGATACCGCTTCAATCTGCTCGAGCCTTCCTGGAAAGCAGGGATCCCTTCGGTAAAGCACCCTGAAGCAGACGAAAGTGAAGACAAATCTGTAAATTCTCAGGAGCTTAAGAATCTTGAAAGCAGGATCACCGATGCTCTGTTCAATCCCTTCGCCTCCGTCACTGATTTAGAAATATCCAGCGATCCTTTTCTTGCAATGCGGGAGCTCATAAATCAATATACCATAGATCCATCCTACAGAACGGACGAAAAGGGATGCATCAGAACAGGCGGCAGAGGAAAGGATCTGTGCATAATCACAGGTGAATTCGTGCCCGGTAAAATATCCCCTTCCGACTTTCACCGCATAATCAGAGAACTGAAACTAAATGACAGAAGCCTTGTTTACACCGGAGAAATATTTTTTGCAGATCAGGCTGCCGAAAGTTCAAGATCCGATATGCTGCATATAGGTATTGTCTCCACTGTGCTTTGTTCAATCCTTTTTATCCTTGTGTTCAAAAGTCTTTTGATTCTGCTCGCTACCGTCTGCAGTCTCTGCCTTGCGATCGCAGTTGGAACCGGCACCGTTATTCTTATATTCGGCGAAATCCATATAATCACTCTGGCTCTTGGTTCCTGTCTAATCGGTATCTGCACAGACTACAACCTGCATATGTTTATGAAAAGAACCGCCGGATCCAGTCCGGAGGCGTCACGCTCGCAGCTTAGGAAACCGTTGCTGTTCTCACTGATTTCAAGCGCATCGGCGTATCTGATTATGTCGGCCACAGATCTGTGCGTTTTAAGACAGCTTGCAGTTATGGCATCCGCCACTCTTGCCGCAACATACATCATAGTCATGCACGTTCTGCCGTATATCAGTGTAAAAAACACAGCAACAGGACATGCCGGAGAAAAAATCGCAGGTTTACTTAAATATGCAGATCCGCGCCTGTGTACCGTGCTATGTACAGCAATCATAACGGCAGGCGCGACACTGTATATTTATGTGCCGTGCGATGATGATGTAGGAAGGATGCAGGAAAAAAACGGAAACCTTGCCGAGATGAACAGGACTCTTGAGTCGCTGCTTAACGGAAGCGGAGCGGGAACATGGTATTTTCTGAATGCCGACAGTACTGAAACAGCCCTGAGAAAATGCGAAGACATTGCAAATCTTTTTGAACCAAGAGAAAGAAAAAAAATCATGCTGCCGTGCAGTTTCATTCCGTCTGAAAAAAAACAGAAGGAAAACATTGCCGACTATCAAAGAAGAGCTGGCGATCTCAGAGACATCTATCAAAAATTCGGCATTGACATACCTATGCCGGATCTAGGAAGTCAGAAGACTTTCAAACCTTATGAACATCCTCTTTTCAGGCAGCTTCCCATCGGTGACAGAGGTCTTCTGATACGGGCCGCAGCGGATGATCAGAAGCTGATATCAAAGCTTGACAGCATGGAACAGGCAGTAAGACTCGACAGAAGAGCAGAATGGAGCAGTATCTTCAGAAGTTACAGGATCCAGTTGTCCGGTCTGCTGGCGATCTCCTTCTTCATCATGAGCCTTTATATGTTCATAAAAGCAGGCCGAAGTGCCCTGTCATTTTTTGTGCTGCCGGCAGGAGCAGGGATCGCTTCCGGCATAGCCGCAAATGTTCTCATCGGAGGCGGATACATGAATATGTTCACCATTATGGCAGGTTTTATGATACTGGGACTTGGAACAGACTACAGTATCTTTTATCATACCTTTGCCTCCAGTCCTGAGAACAAAGGCAGAACCGTTCAAACTTTGATTATTGCATGGTTAACAACAGAAGCCTCTTTTGGTATGCTTGCCCTTTCAGATACCAATGTCATAGCATCATTCGGATTGAATCTGGCAGTAGGTCTGTCTGTCATGCTACTGGCAATACTGCTTTCAAAGTCTGACAGAGAAAAAAAGGAAACCAAACAATGAATATTTATCTCAATCAGCCTTTTGCTATATCATCTCTTGGCATTTCGAAACAGGAAACAGCCGACAGTCTCAGAACGAACAGCCAGAAATATTTTTCCAGACTGAGCGGATATCTGCCCCATGAAAAAGAAGCGGACCTTGTGTTTCTTCCGATACATAACGGGGACAGCGAATGCCGCAATAATGTTCTTGCCGACTATTGTATCAGAGAGAATCTTAAGCTGACTCAGGATGCAATAAGCAGATACGGAAGTGATCGCGTGGCAGTGATAGCGGGAACCTCGACATCATCGATAACCGAAGTGGAAAAACATCTGCAGCCATATTACAGGCCTGGTCATCCTCTGCCGTATGATCCTAATATTCTTGAAATCAGCAATATATCCAACCACATCAAAAAAGAACTCGATCTGGCAGGCGCGTCCTACACCATAGCAACCGCATGCTCCTCGGCTGCAAGAGTACTGATAAGCGGAGCCGGGCTACTTAAAGCAGATCTTTGCGATGCAGTAATTTCCGTAAGTTCCGATTCTCTGAGCAAAATAAGCATCGGGGGATTCAATGCACTAGGTGCGCTGAGCACAGAGCACTGCCGTCCCTTCCATAAGGACAGGAACGGCATAAACATCGGGGAAGGAGCAGGATTCACCATAATGACAAGGGAAAGAATAAGCGATGACTGCATTAAGCTGATTGGCTACGGATCAAGTTCAGACGCCTATCATATATCATCCCCCTCCCCTGACGGGTGCGGAGCCGAGGCCGCAGTCAGACAGGCTCTTCACAGAGCAGGGATCACACCGGATCAGATCGGATATATCAACACTCACGGTACCGGTACAAAGTTAAACGACAGCATGGAGGGGGCATGCATGAGCCGCATTTTCGGCAGTTCTGTCCCATGTTCATCTACGAAGCATCTGACCGGACACACCCTTGGCTCCTGCGGACTCGTGGAATGCTTTATCTGCAGTCTGATAATGCAGGAAAAAATACAGCTGCCTTATCATCAATATACCGAGGACGATTTCAGAGAGGAATTTCCTAATTTGAATCTGGCTGTCAGGCCGGGCATGGAATGCGAGGGAAAATATACCATGTCCAATAATTTTGCCTTCGGCGGCAACAATGCTTCACTGATATTCGGTCCTGCAGATGATTAGAATGCAGTTATTGCTCAAAATTTAAGAATAAATTGATTTATATCAAAAAGTTACACACTATTATTACAGTTCTGCAGAAAGTGAAATTAAACTTAACATCATGAGTAAAACCGAGCCGGACATTCTGTTTAATTTTGCAAAGAACCGGATTTGTGAAATCAGTTTAGGATGTAATTTGGTCATTTTTTTAAATTGAATAAAACATGACCAAATTTTTTCGTGCATAAAATAACGAAAGAAAATGAATTCCGAACAGGGTTCAGCCATACTCCGACCAGTTTTTGCAAAGAACCTTAAAAAGCAAAATATTCAGGATCAGATTTTAATAATCTGCCTTAAGGAGACGAAAGTGCTTACTACTAACACAATAAAATGGAAATTGTCGATTGGAATGATCATTCCTTTAATCATTGTTTTTTCTCTTGGTATAGCAGGTCTTCTTCTTTATCAGTCAACCAGCACTAAAAAACTGAATGAATCTGTATTTTCATCATTAATCGTTTTCAACACCAAATATATTGAGGACTGGCTCAATCAGCAATCTTTATTTGTTGACAGATATTCAAAGCTGCCCGACAACAAAAAATACGGTGTTGAGAGTCTTTCAGATATCAAACTATCCGGTATTATTACCAATATTACAGGAACTCTGACTACCTATTACGGTCGCGAGTCAGACGGCCTTATCTTTGCAATGATTGATAATCTTGAGGAGATTATAGCTTCAGGTTACGATTCAAGAAAGAGAAACTGGTATATAAATGCCGCAAAGGACAGAGATCGCATGATAATTTCGGATCCCTACGAGGATGCGTTTACTAAAAAAATAGTAATCACGGTCTCCCGCACAGCGCCTGGCGGTGTAGCGGCTGCTGACATCGCAATCGATGATGTAAGTAACTTTGTAAAAAATCTCAATGTTCCAGGAAACGGATTTGCCATTCTTACCTATGGTAAAGAAAACAACATTCTTGCATACAAGGACACCAATTATCTTCAGAAACCTCTTACCGACTTAGATCCTGGTTTAAACGCTGCAGCAATCAAGAAAGTCATTGAAAACACTCAGAAAGGAGAATCCACCGAATTACAGATTAAAGATATGGGTACCAAACTGATCGGCGGTTCTTCTATCAAGGGAACAGACTGGAATATCTTCATAGTGATTGATAAGGATTACTTTTACGGAGATATGGTAAAACTGTTCACTTTCTTTATATTACTCACCCTTCTGATTACTGTTGCATCGTATCTTCTGATTCAGTACTACGCCAACCAGAGCATTGTTAAACCGATTGCCGCAGTTAACAAGCACCTTCATGATCTGGCTGACGGAAGAATTAACCTTAATACTCCTATAAAAGTTGAAACCGGTGATGAACTGGAGGATATGGCCGATTCTCTCAACAGATTTCTAGACAGTCAGTACGGCAATATTCTACGCATCAGCTCCCAGCTGGAGCAGAGTGTTGCCAAGTCATATGACAACAAACAGCTCATCGAGGAAAGCATATATGCACAGAAGAATATTTTTAATACCTTTATCAGTCTGATCGGCAGGATGAAGGATCTGTCCGCCGGCATCATTGACCGCTCCGATGACACTGTCGGCCGGATGCAGAATATCAGCGATAAATCAAAAGAGGGAATGGAACTTCTTTCCGACACCAATGAGTCCATGAGCAGTCTTTCGGAATCAATTGCATCCACAAAGGAGGCTGTTACCGGCGTTGCGCAGTATTCTGAAGAAATTGCAGTCTTGTCCGAGACAATTAAAACTATTGCTGATCAGACCAATCTGCTTGCTCTTAACGCCGCTATTGAATCTGCCAGAGCCGGTGAACACGGAAGAGGTTTTGCAGTTGTTGCAGATGAAGTCCGCAACCTTGCGGTCAAGACCCGCGAATCAACAGAAAAGATCCAGTCCACTGTTGAAGCCCTCACCAACAGCATGCACTCCACAATAAGGAAAGTGGAACAGAGTACAGAGGACTTCCATCGCACTATGGAATACAATAACAAGCAGATGACATTCTTGAAAGGCATGGTTGATGATATTCTGCAAACGACAGAGCACACCCAGGAAATTACCACAAATGCCAGGGAGCAGTCTGAAATGCTGGTTTCAGTTAATCAGGAAATGACGAATATCGATAATTCCCAGAAGGATATCGACAGGGTGCTACGGATACTTTCCGACGATTCCGCCGAAATGAAATCCTCAACAGAAAACATTATCTCCGAACTGCTTCAGAATAGTGGCAGTTCACAGGTCTGAAGACCTTGAGAAGTGTCTATCAGCTGTCTGACCGGTACACCACCGTCAGACAGTTTTTTTGAGGATCCAGGCTTCCACATATATACCAGAAACCTCAAAAATATTTCCTTCAAAATTTATTTCCATCTGAAGGTGAAAAATTTCCGAAACTCAGAATAGATGGATTTACCGATGCTTGGGAACAGCGTAAGTTTATAGATTTTGCACAAAGAGAGTCTACTCTTAAGATGTCATCTTTAGATTGTCCAAGCGTAGAGTATGAAGATGTTATTGCTGAAGAGGGACGACTTAACAAAGATATTAGACAAAAAGAAATACTAAAAACAGGTATTTATTTTAATGGAAGTCAGGTTCTTTATGGCAAACTTCGTCCTTATCTGCACAATTGGTTAAATCCTGATTTCGCCGGGGTTGCAGTTGGTGATTGGTGGGTTCTAAGGCCTTCTAATATGGATAAAAGTTTCCTTTACCGCCTACTTCAAACGGATCATTTTGATGCTGTTGCCAATCAATCATCTGGTTCTAAAATGCCTCGAGCAGATTGGAAACTTGTGTCAAACACAGAGTTTATTGTTCCTCATTCAGAGAAAGAACAACACAAGATTGCTGAGTTCTTCAATAGCATTGATGATCTTATTACCCTTCATCAGCGTAAGTGTGATGCTCTGAAATCTGCTAAAAAATATTTCCTTCAAAATATGTTTATTTAAGAGAACCCTCTATGGCAGAACTTGAATCAACTATAGAAAATAAATTAATTAATCAGCTTTGTTATGATGATTCACAATGGACTTACCGTGGGGATTTAAGAACAGAGAATGATTTGTGGAATAATTTCAGACATATTCTCGAGCAGAATAACAAATCGAAATTGAATGATCAGCCTCTTTCTGATTCAGAGTTTGAGCAGGTAAAGAATCAAATTTCTTTCGCATCATTCTACGATGCTGGCAAATGGCTTGTCGGAGAAAGTGGTTTGGTTCAAGTTCATGTTCAGCGCGGAAACGATACTCTGCATTTAATGGTTTTAAACCAGGAGCACATTTCTGGCGGAACAAGCGTTTATGAGGTTATCAACCAGTACCAGGCTTTGAAGGAAGATGAGGAAGACAGTCTTATGGCAAGAGACAGGCGTTTTGATGTAACGCTGCTGATTAATGGTCTTCCGATGATCCATATTGAGCTGAAGAACCGCGAGCATTCTTTTATGGATGGATTCCGCCAAATTAAAAAGTATATTGCTGAGGGAAAATTTAAAGGTATTTTTTCTGTAGTTCAGATGTTTGTTGTTAGCAATGCGACTGATACTCGTTACTTCAGCGCGGCCCGCGACACTGAGCTAAATTCGAAATTCATGTCATGCTGGCTAGATGAGGAGAACAAGCATGTTCCAGGGTATCTTGAATTTGCAAAGAAGGTTCTGAAGATTCCTGAAGCCCATGAAATGGTCTCGAAATATACTGTATTAGATAATGATGCGAAAAGACTGCTGCTCCTGCGTCCTTACCAGATTCATGCCATAGAAGCCATGAGGTCAGCATCAAGAAAAGGAAGATCAGGCTACATATGGCATACGACCGGTTCTGGTAAAACCATGACCTCGTACAAGGCCACGAGAAATTTGCTTGTTGATATTCCGGCAATTGAGAAAACAATATTCTTGATCGACAGAAAGGATCTTGATAATCAAACGAAAATGGCATTCCAGTCATATGCGGACAACGACAAGATAGATGTTGATGAGACGGATAATGTTACAGATCTTATCAAAAAGCTAGGCAATGACGAACGCCAGATGATCGTTACTACTATCCAAAAAATGCAAATCATGATTGGTCGCAGACTTACCGAATCGCATCCGAAGTACAACAAAATTAAAAATCTGAAGATCGCCTTTGTTGTAGATGAGTGCCATAGAACCATCATCCCAAAAACCAAAAGGGAATTTGAGAAGTTTTTTAGCGAATCTCTTTGGTATGGCTTTACGGGAACGCCGAGATTCAGTGAAAACCCATACCCTCAAATGGGGGATCTTCCGAGAACCACAGGGAGTTTGTACGGAAACAGGAACAGCACAACCGACGGCGGTACTGTAGGTAACGACATAAAAGATGAACCGCCTCTTCATAAATACACTATTAAAGATGCTGTTCATGATGAAGCTGTCCTCGGCTTCATGAATGAATATCTTGATAGCGTTAAGCCTGGAGAACAGCCGGATTACTGTAGTGAAACGCACATGCTCATTGTCCTTAACACCATCCTCAACAAGTCTAATGTTAAGTTTGGGATTGATAACGGCAAGGGAAAGACCTACGAGGCCATTCTGACCACTACATCCATTAAGAGAGCTCAGAGATACTATGAACTCCTGAAACAGATCAAGAATGGGGAAAGCGAGATCAAGATAAACGAGGAGATATTGAGGACTCTCCCTGACTTTCCTAAGTTCGCCATTACCTATTCTGTCACCGAAAATGAAGAGAGTTCACACGTAAATCAAGACAAGATGGGTGAGTCGCTGAATGACTACAATGAGATGTTCGGTACCCACTACGGCATTGATCAGATTGGCGCCTACAACACCAACCTTAATGACAGGCTTGCTCGGAAGATTGACAGGTACAAGGCGAGAAATGAGCAGCTAGATCTCGTTATTGTGGTTGACAGGTTGCTTACCGGTTTTGACGCTCCGTGTCTGTCGACTCTGTTCATAGACCGTCAGCCGATGCAGCCTCATGACATAATTCAGGCATTGTCTAGAACCAACCGTCTTTTTGACGGAAGAAAGAAATTCGGCCAGATAGTTACCTTCCAAAATCCGGAACAATTTAAAAAGGATGTTGATGATGCCTTGAAGCTGTTTTCAGCAGGCGCTATTGGCAATGCCCTAGCTGCAGACTGGGTTGAAACGGAAAAAGCTTTTATTGTCTCTCTGGCGGATCTTCGTGATGTAGCTGCTACGCCGGAGGTTATTCCCGGCTTTTCCTTAAAAGAAAAGAAAAAATTCGTAACTCGTTTTCAGAAATTTGATTCATTGCTAACACAGCTTAGATCTTTTACAGTGTTTGAAAGCAAAAGCATAGAAGATTATGGAATAACCCTCAAAGAATATGAAGACTATGTAGCGCATTATCGTAATGTAATTGAAGAACTTCGACCTGTAATTGATCCTTCACCTGACACTGGGGAAGGAGGAGGTGACGGAGATGGTGAGGTTATTGACGCGGATTACGAACCTACTGCTTATGGTAAAGATACAATTGATTATGAATATATTATCAGTTTGATACAAAATATTGTTTCATCTATCGAAGATGGCAGCAAGGAAGATTTTAAATCTAAAATTGAAGAAATTCGTTGTTATATTACGGAATTTAGTAAAACAAATGAAAAACTCGGCCATATCATGGAACAAATTCTTGATGGAATTGAGAAAGATAAGGCTGCATATATTGGGCGCAACATATCTGAAATTTTGTTACAAATGAAAAGAGATGTGATCAACAATATTGTTGATACTTTTGTTAAAAAATGGTTTGTTGATAGAAATGCTGTTCTGTATGCAATAGAAAATCACAGGAATGGCGTTATTCCGAATATCAGCGATCTCCGTGATTCCATAAAATTTTATGAATATAAGGAAAACACTGAAGAACCACTTTCCAAGTTAAAGGCAAGATCAAAATTAGTTAGTGAACTTGAGAATATTATTATTGAGGAGGTCATACCTCTTCAAATTGGCGTCTGCTATTAATAGTTTTGGAGTACATAAACGGTTCAATATGGCACACATTAATTGCTTTTGGAATATGCAACAGAGGAAGACTTTTTATTTTGAGATAAACATGATTTGTTGCTTTCTGAAGTCAGAATATGTGACGTTCCTTGGGAGTTGGAAACGAGTGGGTGGATTTAATATACAGTTGATAAGAGAGCTCCGAGACCCGCAAGTGCCATCGTTTATATCTTAGGCTTCGATTTTGCAATGTAGTAATAGCATTCTGCTTCCTCCTATTTCTTTCATCAGCACAAATCCGATTGATTTGGATAGGAGATTTTTATGTCAGATGCTACAAAAAAGAATGTATTGTTCTGTGACTATTACGCCGAGTGGGTACAGGTTTACAAGGAGGGAGCTATCAGGAAGGTGACTCTTAATAAGTATATGATGACACTTTCCTGGCTGAAAAAGTTGATCTCCGATGTTAAAATCTGTGACATGACGAGGATCACTTATCAGAAATTGCTGAATGATTACGCCAAGGAGCATGAACGGCAAACGACAATGGATTTTCATCATCAACTCAAGGGCGCAATCCTTGACGCTGTTGATGACGGTCTTATAGACAAAGATCCCACTCGCAAGGTGATCATTAAAGGGAAAACACCTTCTGAAAAGAAGATCAAGTATTTGAACCAGTATGAACTCCATACCTTGCTTAGCAATTTGGATCTAGGGAAAGAAATAAACTGGGACTGGTTCATCCTTTTGGTTGCAAAGACAGGGATGCGGTTTTCAGAGGCGATTGCGCTTACTCCTAGAGACTTTGATTTTTCTCATCAGTTATTGTCAATAAGCAAGACTTGGGATTACAAGAGTGATGGCGGCTTTATGCCGACTAAGAACAAGTCTTCAGTGCGAAAAATTCAAATTGACTGGCAAACAGTGGTACAGTTTTCCGAACTGCTTAAAGACATGCCAAACGATAAGCCAATTTTTGTACAAGATAACAATAAGGTTTACAATTCAACCGTTAATGACATTTTGGAAAGGCATTGCAAGAAAGCCCAAATCCCCGTGATATCGATTCACGGATTAAGGCATACACACGCCTCGATTCTGCTGTTTGCTGGTGTTTCTATCGGAAGTGTGGCAAGGAGACTGGGGCATGCAAGTATGACAACAACACAAAAAACGTATTTGCACATTATTCGCGAGCTTGAGAATCAGGATTTGGATTTAGTTATGAGGTCGTTGGCTGGTCTTTGCTGAAAATGTTCTTGCCGCTTGAGTTTGGTACTGCTTACGCTGATGAAGGGTAATAAGTTTGTCTAATGATTCAAAATATTGTCCTATTTTTTCTTGCTCCCCCAACATTTTAGGTAGCGAAACAATCAGTTCTCTTAAATCTTGAATCCCCACAGATTGTCTGGTAGAACCATTACTTTGCATGCTAAATTGTTTCTGAAAAACAGGTGATTCTATACAACTATACAAATAGTTAACATTAACTTTATCTTGAATTTGAATTATTGATAATGTTGGAGAAACAGCGTATTTTCCAATGTTATCTCGAAGTCTTATCACTTTTCCAAGTGATGCAACTCTTCCTATACCCAATGAAGGAATACACAAATCGTATCTTTTATGATGTTCTTCATATATATCTTCAGATACTTTTCTGGCCGATTCTCGATTAATATTTCCCATTGCATCTACGTCACCTATTCCAACAAAAGGTATTCCATCAATTACTTCGGGTGGTGCTCTATGACTAGGGTGCGGATCAATAATTTTTGTAATGTCTCCCAGCTTACGCTGTTCCCAATCTTCAGTAAATCCAGGAAATCTAATCTCAGGATATTTTTCCTCTTTTTTAGGAAACATTTTATTCAGCAAAGATTCTTTGTATTCTTTTACATGTTTCAACTTACGCTGATGAAGGGTGATAAGGTTGTCTATGTTTGAAAAAAATCCACTAATTTTTCTCTGTTCTGCATAACTAGGATAGGAAAAATCGATCTTTGCCAAATCAGAATTATGAAGATGAACAACAGATTTACCCTGTGCCATTTTTGCCATTTCTTTATGAGGTTCTCCAAAAGAAATATTAAGTGCAAGAAAGGCAGGATCTAATTCTTTCCGTGGAGTAATTATGTTTAAATCCCCTCCAAGCAAAACTCCTTGTTTTTCAACGACTGATGCAACTGAAATATCTTCAGCTGTTTCTCCTGAAGCTGGAACTATGACCTCTCCACCTTTACTATAGACAGAGCCTTCCTTGGCTTCAGCAAAAGTGTCAACTTCTGAAATTACAGTCTCATATTTTGTATAGAGTCTTCCATATAAAATTATAGGGGTTCCTTCGTTCTTTAAATCTCCCTTTGAATAACCTGAACCTTTAGAAAAAGAAGCAATAGTATCTAACTTACACTGTTCCCAATCATCAGTAAATCCAGGAAATCTTAATTTTGGAACTCTATTTTCTTTACTCATTTGCCATTCCTTCTTGAATTCTGTTTGTCATTCCTGTCATCTCTCAGACATATGGTCGGCGAGTTTATAGATTGCTTCTCTTAAACTGTTACGGTACTTAATTTTTGAAAGACTCTGAACATTTTTATCAAGTGACATATCGTTATATACCAAACTTGCTTTTGTCAGAATTTCAGTAATAATACCCGTACCGTCTAAATCCTTCTCACCATAGCGATGCTGACTGAATAACTGACGCATACCTGCACTCGTGATAATATCTGTAATTCCCCATTTACCCCTGAAGTCAAGAAATACCCTGTCTACACTGATATTGTTTGCCAGGTTAATAACATTCTGACAATCCTGCAATTGTGCCGGATAAGTAAAATCCGAATCCTTTGACGGAAAATCCCCGTTTCGAATAGCCTTTGCTGCATTTATAACCTTTCCTGCATAAACGCGATCATCCATACCTTTGGCAAACTGGTTAATTTTTTCATTAACTTCATCAGCTTCTTTTTCTTTACCTTCGTGAACAGCATTTAACAGCTGATTAATCAGTTCTGTCAGATAATCATAATCGACTTTGATATCTTTGATATGGGTCATTCGCAAATCGATTTGATAAACAGGTATATCATTCTTTTCAGAAATGTACGATTTAAGTTCATTTGCGAGCACCGTCGTCAGCATTTTTTCCTGTTCCGGTGTCATCCCAACCTTTTTGATTAAATCATCCGGTTTATTGTAGTCATACCCCTCTTCTCCATTTTTCCCTGATTCATAGTCGTACTGCTTCAGTTTTGCCATACCGGCGTTATAATCCCGGATCAAATTAATCATATAATCCTTTTGTTTTTCTGAGGAAGGCATCTGTTGAAATTCATTTGTTAAGCTGGACAGAGTTTTTACAACAGTCCGAACTTCTTCAAGAACCGCCTCAAAATTCGGGGCCGTTATTCCATCCTGAACATTTTTCCTGCTTCTTTCCTCATCCGAAAGATTTGACGAATCTTTATTGGCATATACTGCAAGGGCTTCATTCATAAGTCTTTCATTATGAGCAGGCCAGCGGTAATTGACTATGCGGCCCCACGGCTTTTCCTGCATATCTGAAATTCTGTTTGTTCTTGAGTAGGCCTGAATAAGTCCCGCCCCCTTTAATGTTCTGTCTACATACAGCGTATTTAATTCAGGAGCATCAAACCCTGTCAGCAGTTGATCAACGACAATAACCAGATCGAGAAAAACGCCGTCACTTGCAGTTTTGTTCAGTCTGGAAATAACATCCTGCGTATAGCCTGATACGTCAGCCATATTAAACGCCGTATGAAACTCTTCGTTATATGCCTTTATTGCTTCAAAAAGTCCTTTGTTTGTAGCAAGCATATTGTCATCGTTTGAACTGCTGGAACTAAATGTTACTGCTACCTTCAGCGCTGATAGTCCCTGTGACTGCCGTTCCCTGTTTACTCTCCGGAATTCATCAAAGTACATCATTGCCATCGGCGTGCTTGCCCTGTTTCCTCCGACATGGGTTGTCAGCAGCGCATTGTATCTGCCTTCATTTGAGCGGTTCTGCCAGTTGTCAAAAATATCTTTCACAACCAGCCTAACATGATCTGAATTTTCATCGTAAAAGGTCGGTCCCACTGCATCATCCATATCTTCCGGAGACAGATTGTTAATATGGTCTTCGATTTTTTCTTCCGTCCAATCCGGATATTTTTCCTTAAAAAAGGCGGGAAGATATTTTTTCTTCATTTCTTCCTCCGGAATGGTGGTTTCAAAATCAACTTTAAAACCCAGTACATTTCTGTCAGCAATAGCCTCACGGATTGTGTAGGCATGAAGCAGGTTTCCGAAAATATCCTCAGTCCTGAGTCCCGGTGTCGTATCATCAAACATAGGGGTACCGGTGTATCCGATCCATGCTGCGTGTTTAAAAGACTTCTGGATTTTTTCAAAAGATTCACCGCCGGTTGATCTATGAGCCTCATCGACTATGAACACAATATTTTTATCCGGATCCTTAAAGTTTTTCCTCTTAACCAGAGTATCGAGTTTCTGGACTGATGTTACGATAATGCCGCCGGATTTAGATTTTAATTTTCCGTTCAAATCCTTTGTATTGCTGGTATTCTGAACCACACCGTCTTTTTTATCATCCGAATCCGGATCATAGGCCCTGTATTTTTCATTTGTCTGTTTTGTCAGCTGGATCCGGTCTACAACAAACACGACCTTATCGACTTTAGGCATGCGGCTGGCAAGCCAAGCAGTCTTGAAGGATGTGACAGTTTTGCCGGATCCGGTGGTATGCCATATGTAGCCGATTTTATTAATTCCGGAATCAAAATCAGCTTTCTTCAGCCCCTCTATCACATTTTGAGTGGCATATACCTGATACGGCCGCATAACCATCAGTGACTGTTTGTTGATTGTCCCGTCAAGGATCATATAGTTCGTAGCCATCTGGTGGGCCATAGGTATTGAAAGCATGGAGTCGGCAAATTCCTTCCAGTTTCTCACAATACTGCTGTCTGTCTTTCTCTGCCAGTTAAACGCAAAGTCCTTATTGAACATCTCTGAGGTTGTATTGGCCATATACCTGATATTATTCGGCGTCATGGCAACAAGTATCTGCAGTACCGAGAAAATGTCTCCATACTGACATTCATCTATATACTGATGCATCTGGTTCAGGGATTCATTTACATCATGAGAATCTGTTTTTTCTTCAATCTGAATAATCGGCAGTCCGTTTATCAGAAGAGTGGTGTCAAATCTCCGATTCATCTTTCCGGGGATGATTGCAGGACGCTCTATTTGATTTACAATCTGATAAACGGTATCTCCCGCTCCTATCTGTTTCTGATCAAACACCGTGAGGAAAACGTGTCTTCCGTCATCTAAATCTATTTCAATCTGGGTTACACCGTTTAATCCGTATAAAAACCTGCCTGCATCATACGGTGTATGCAGATCACTGATGATTTTTTTAACCTGGTTAAACTCCGCGGTGCTAAGCGGCTGATTCAGCACATTCTGATTATGCTGCTCAAGAATTTCTTTAAAATTATTCCAAAGCTGCGCAGTTGTCTTAATTGAAGGCTCGTATTTCCATAATTTTGTCTTTATGACTCTGTCACCGGATCCGCATGATAAAAATTCAGGAATTCCATCGTAGCATTCACGGCCTGTAACAGTTCCTGTCGTTAAGTACTGAATCAGTTCATTTTCAAACTCATTTTCGTTCATGACAGTCCTACCCTCTTAAGTTTTTCAACAGTAATTGTCCTTTCAGCATTGGCGGCTCTTGTTTTAAGAGCCTGCAGGTTTAATTGTTCAAAGTAGAGATTACCTATAAGGATCTGCTTTTCTACAGAATGAAGCTCCGGCAGTTCAATTTCCCTTAACTGCTTAACCGTGTGCTTTAAAACAGCAGATCCCTGCAGTCCCATGGTCAGCTGTTTTCTTACATAATCACTTTCATTTAGCAGATATACCAGATATTTACCGTCTATTTCCTTGCGGGGTTTCAGTCTTACGTAGTTCTGGGTATATAAATATCCGCGGTGTGCAAAGCTTGCAACTGTTGTTTTTCCGGAAATGAGACTGAACAGTATATCGCCGGCGTCTACAGTGCTTACTCTATCGGACGTGCGGATGGTTTTAGGATTTTCCCTGTTCAGTTCAATACCTGCCAAATCATTTTCCATTTCCTGCTGCCCGTAGAAAAAATATAAAGGTGCATCGGTACCGGTTAATTCCTGAATTCTAAATTGCGGGGATCCTGTCTCACACTCCGCCAAATCCTGCAACAGTTTCATTACGTGCCTTTCAAAAACTACAATACATTATACATTCTATAATATTGCAGCATTAAAATTTATTCAAGTTAATTTTGTGGTTTTAATAAATCACAGATCACAAATCATCAATTTATGTTTAAATACATGCTGAAGTTCCTGAGAAAATTAAACAAAAAAACTGATATGCAGCCAGTACAGCAGGGAGTAACAGCTGATAATGTTAAACTCAGTAAACGTCTGTGCTGTATGACATTACATTTCAGATCAAATAGTTACGCGCTGAACTCTTCCATTCCTGTGGATAATCTGTACCAGTTTCCAGCAGAAAAAACAAAAACATACACCCGGTTACTCAAAAAACAGGTGAAAGGATTTGAGTCATAAGTGCGGGATCCTGATTAATGATCTTAAATTCTTAAAAAATTACGGCCAGATCAATACTTTTCTGAAGCACACCATTCAAAGAGATCCTAATCACAGACATTCAATAGCTTTAAACATAAGATCCTTCTGTATATCCGAAGAAATTCAGTATATGTATAACTATTTTTGTACATTCGGCAGATTCTGGGAGAAATAAAAATGGGAAGCTTCAAACTAATCGGCAAGAAAAAGGCAGCGGCAATGATTGAGGTATTCAGCAGAATTGCCGATTCAATTCAGGCTCTGTCAGACAGTATCAACCGCCTCGCTGCATCAGGGGCCAAACTGCCGAACAAGGCAGGGGAGGAACTGACAGAAGCAGCGGAAAGGATATCGTCAGAAGTTAAAAATGTACTGAAAGACTCTGTTATCCAGAATGAACAGATAAGAATACCCTCCTCCGAACCGGTCCGCCCGCCTGTGTCTGAAATATCCGGATATATCGCAGCGGATGAAATTCCTGCTGAGAAGGAAACCGATTCAAAAGAACAGCATACCGATACAATCCGCAATCAAAATCCTGAGCTTGTTCCCGCCGGATATTTTCTCAACTCCTTCATAAAAAGCAGCGGCATGACAATTCTCAGACTGCTTGACATGCCTCATGCCGGAAGCATTCATGAAAGAATAGCTTCCGCAATCGGTGATTCATACGATGACATAGAGCCGTTTCTCAAGGCTTTGAAATATTCTGCAAGCAACAAGATCCCTGTAACGATAAGTACGTTTAAATTCACAAAGCAGGCAAAGGCAAAATGCGTCACCCTCGGAAATCTTCTCTTCAAGAATGCAATGCTCGAAAATTACTATTTCAAGCAGGAAAAAAATCAGATATATGCCAAGATGTCCGAAAATCCGTCAGTTATAAATTTTATAACTGGTCACTGGATGGAAATCTATATTTTCAACACTCTTCAGAATATGCTGGACAGCTACCGCAAGCAGTACAACAGCGAAATTGAGACGTACGGCAATCTTCAGATCTCCCTGCCGGACGGCAATAACTTTGAACTTGATATTCTCGGATTCATCAACGCACAGCCTCTCTGGATTGAATGCAAGACCGGACTTTTCCAGGACAGCATAACCAAATACAAGAATTTCGGATCAAAATTTCATATACCTCACCAGAATTCGCTTATGGTTATCAGCGGCATATCCGATGAACAGGCGTCGAGCATTTCAGAAATTCACGGGTTCAACATCTGTACACTCAGAAACTTCAGAAATACAGTAACAAGAATTCTGGACAGAATGTGCATGAACATTTCCGTCAGCACGGTAAGTGAGGCTCCGTCACCGGTAAACACTCTTCTGGAACCGGATCACTGCCTTACTGCAGACGATATTAAAAACAGGATTGAAAAATACGGAATCGGCATAAAAGGATCACAGATAAACAATTCGGATCTTGCCGTCATGGACACAGCAGGTCTCCTCATAGGAAGAAACTACATTATCGCAAAGCAGCTTCTGTCCATAATCAGAACAGCCATCAACGGAATAAATCACAACGGATCCATATCTTTGATTGACAGGAGCTCATATGAGAACAGCTGCGCCTGCCAGATCATGATGACTCTCAACAAGAGCGGAATGATTTCAAACTATGCATACAAAAAGGTAATGAGAAACATCACCTTCACGTCAGAACCTTCCAGCAGACTCATAGCATTTATCGAAGGACAGTGGTTTTATCATTACATTGCATCTCTTATCAATAAATTCCTTGTTAAAAAGAATATTCCAGGTTTCGCAATAGCCAGAAATGTTGAACTCACCAGGGGGGATCTGAGCATAGTAATAGACTTTGCAATAAAAACCGGAGAGCAGTTTACCTTTATCAAAACCGCACTCAGGGACTATGAAAAAGCCGCGCTTGAAATATCGACTCTGTCCGGAAACATCAGGGATACAGGAAACAAAATTCTGCTGGTATGTCACGATCTAACGTCTGAAAAGATAGAAAAAATCACAGCCCAGTGCGATATATGCGCCATGAACTGCGAAACATTCGAGCAGAAAATGCCTGAGATTTTCGGAATACAAAAGCCAGATGCTGAACAAAGTTCCGTTCCGAATGAAACAGAAGAGAGTACAGCGGGCACCTCTGATGAATCATCATCAGGAAATACCCAGAAGGAATCTGACGGAGAGAATACCGATACACAAAATGCAGCTGAAAGCGCAGACAGTGATCAGCAGGTCAGATTCAAAATTCACACCTATGAATTTTCAGATGAGGAGCTCAGTCTTATATTCGAAAATTCAGGTCTGATGCAAAAAGGCTTTGACACCTACTCCAAGGAAATGACCGACAGCGACGGATGTGCCAACATCATATATCAGAACTACGACCAGATTAAAAACATTCTTACCTCGATTTACGTAAGTGCCATCAAGCAGAACAAATCAATACTGAAAATCAACGCTGAAAATCTTCCTGATCCCGTAACCTCCGCTCTTTGCAATCTGTGTCTTGCTTTCAAACGGAAAGGATGGCTGACTGATTACTCCTATTCAGGAAATAAGACCAGGTGCATAACAATACAGGCATCAGACGATCCTAGACTTTTAAGTTATATAAGCCGCGGCTGGCTGGATCACAGGATCTATTCAGAAACACACAAGCATCTGAAAGCGATGCTCAAGCTTACAGGAAACCAGAGCTTCAGAATAGCAAGAAATCTGAAACTCGAAGCGGAGGACAGAGAAATACTGATCACTGTAATGATGCACATCCCTAGCGGAAATGCGTCATCCGGCAATATATTCGTAAAAACAGTGCTCGGCAACTCTGAACGCGAAGCTGATGATCTGATGACTCTGGGCAAACTTCTGGGTGTGGGGAGAGACTACCTGATTCTTGTATCTTTCGGCATGGATCAGATTACATCAAGAAGAATCTCATCTGCATACGGCATCACAGTGGTAACCAGCGGCGAATATCACAATCTTCTGGAAACACTGACAACAAATACACAGGAGCTGCAGACCGGATCCGATGACAGTGAAGCCGCCGGTACCGCCGAAGATAATGAAATCATCTGCGACTTTTCCTATCTGGAAGATCAGAACGGTATATACAGACTGCTCAATTCTGCCTTTCTGCAGCATGTATCTGATGTGAAGCTGAAGCTTGCCGACTGCACTGAACTGTTTGATGATGACAATTTCAGTGTTACATTCATTGCTCCCTATACTGCAAATCTGCTGAAACTCGACAAACTGCTCTGCACTCCGGATGATGAATCTGAAATAAACTGCTCCGTTCTCTCCTTCATGGAACCATGTCTGTCGGATGAAAATAATTCACAGATTTCAATTGATATTGGAGGTCTCTCCGCAAGCAGACAGGTTCTCCTCTTTAGACTGTTTTCAGTCTTCGAGGATGAAAATTACCTTAAAATTCTGGATAGAAACAGCAGAAGCGGACAGTTCAAGGTCAAATTGACCAACAAGGAGAAGCTTAAAGAATATCTAAGCGGAGGATGGTTCTCTCACATATGCTCCAGAATGATTGAAGAGCATATTATTGCATTAACCGAGGAATACGGTATCAGCAACAGTCTCTTCAAATTCGGACGCGACATGAATATCAGGTGCAATGATACGGACTTTACCATCAATTTCGTACTCAAGCCTCAAATCGGAGTCGCCTTCTTCAATTTTGCCGCCGATGACTTTGAAAAGGCGGCGGTATCACTCAATACAATAAAATCACAGAAAAATCTGATGCAGGACTTTGCTGTGCTTGTCTGCAACACTGATGACGGAGAGCTGTGCGAAACTCTCAGTGAAAAATATCAGATTGAAGTAATACCTTTTGACGAATATGAGGATTACCTGAGTGAATACATCACCATAGAGCCTGCTGACACCGGTGACGAAAGCGGCTACACCGATGAAAACAGAGAAGAGGATGACAGTCCGGACGAGGAGGAGGAAAATGATGAAAATGAAAATGAAGATGAGGACGAAAATGATATCAGATCCAGACTGAGAGATTATGACGAGATGGATCTCCTCTCCACATTCGGCTACTGCAATGATCTTGCAAGCATACTGCACGGTCACGGCCGCCGCAGATGGTAAAAACGAGCCGTCATAAACACTAAGATTCATGGCATGGAGCCGCTGACAGCGGTGAACATGCCTTAATATCAGAAGGAGGCGTATGTTTGGAGGTCGCCTTCACATTAAAGCATCTGCAAGAATGCAAAGCTAGATGAAACAGCGGTGCTTATGTTAAAATTTCCTGTGCGTGCATATGATTAAATTCAAATATCCGCATCCTGAAAATTTGTCATCCTCCGTTTCAGATTATCTGTTAAGTCATGTCTAAGAAAAAGAAAAAAGAAAAGCTCGAGAAACTGGAAAACCAGAATACAGATGTAGGATTCATTGAAGGCTACACCAAAATGTGGCCGTTTATCCGCAAATACTTCTGGTTTGCAATTCTCGGAGTCCTGCTTACAATTCCTGTCGGTACTCTTGATGCTCTTATCGCTCTTTTCCTCAAACCGTTCATGGACAATGTAATGGTTGAAAAGCAGCAGGATTTCGCATCCAACGTTCCGCTTATAATAGTCGGATTTGTTCTGATCCAGGGCATATTCATCTATACCTCTACTCTGGTGAACTCCTATGTGGGAGGAAAAATAAATCTCGACATCAGACTCAAGCTTTTTTCTAAGCTCATGAATCAGGACTGCAAATTCTACGACACCAACGATTCCGGTGCTGTAATCTACAGATTCTATACAGATGCCGAGACAGCGACCAACGGACTCATAGACAACTTCAAGCTGTTCCTGACCAAATTCTTTTCGTCCATCTCTCTTGTTTTTGTTCTGATCTACAATTCCTGGCAGCTGTCCTTTGCCGCCATCGGCATTCTGCTGTTTCTGATCCTGCCGCTGAGAATAGTACGCAAAAGAATCAAGGCAATAATGAACAAGACAATTGCAGAAAGCGCATTCATTCTGACCATATATAACGAAACAGCCGCGGGAAACAGGATTATCCGCTCCTATACCCTTGAAGATTCAACCATGGCAAAATTTACCAACTCTGCCAGATACCTGTTCGGCATGGGAATGAAAATGGTACGTGACACCAACTGGCTCTCTCCTATGATGCATGTGGTAAGCGCAATCGGTGTGGCAGTGGTAATCTGGTACGGCGGATATCTTATAGTATCCCAGCAAATCACCAGCGGTACCTTCGTATCCTTTATTGCCGCCCTGATTATGCTCTACACCCCGCTTAAATCCATCGGCAACAACTATATCAAGGTTCAGCAGGCAGTGCTTGCCATCTGCCGCATCTATGAAATGCTTGAAGTCAAAACAGCCACAGAGGGAAGCAGAGAAAAGGAGGCCAGAGGGGAACTTAAAGAATTCAAGGGTCTTGAATCAGAAATCGAGTTCAAAAATGTATCCTTCAGCTATGACGGCAGCAAAAAGATCCTGAACAACGTCAGCTTTACTGTTCACAAGGGAGAGAAGCTGGCGCTTGTAGGCAACAGCGGCGGCGGAAAGACAACCGTATGCAGTCTTATACCGCGGCTTTATGAAATCAGTGACGGTGAAATTCTGATTGACGGCGAAGATATAAGAAACTTTACTCTTAAATCACTCAGGGATCAGATTGCTTTTGTATTCCAGGACAACTTCCTGTTTTCCGGCACCATTCGCGACAACATCATGATGGGCAAGCCTGACGCCACCGAGGAGGAGCTCAGACAGGCCTGCAGCAGCGCATGTCTTGACGAATTTCTCGAATCAAGACCTGAGCATGTGGATACCCAGATCGGAGAAAGAGGAATACAGCTTTCAGGCGGACAGAAGCAGCGCATAGCCATTGCAAGAGCATTTCTCAAAAATGCTCCTATTGTTATTCTTGATGAAGCGACAAGCGCTCTTGACAACAAATCTGAAAAAGTCGTTCAGGAGGCTCTGTCAAATCTCATGAAAAACAAGACCGTTCTTGTAATTGCACACCGCCTCAGCACCATCATAGACTCTGATACCATTATGGTCGTAAACGACGGTGAAATCGTTGAAAAGGGAAGTCACGACGAACTGATAAGAAAGCAGGGTGCCTATGAGGCTCTTTACCGATCCCAGTTCAAAAAGGCATAGAAATTCAGACTTAAAAAGGAACTGAGAAGATGAGTGCAGCCGGCGAAGCATCATGGAAGGAATTTGTACAGAAGGGAGATTTTTCATTCTGGTCGGTTCTGGGCTATGCTCAAAAGCGAAGCCGCAAGGGTATAATCCACGACATCGGATTCGCATCAAAATATTTGATGCACCGTTCTGTCTACCGCGAATACCTGAAACTGCTTTCGCAGCAGTGCTGCCACGGCGCATGTGAGCATGACAGAACCATGATCTACAAACTGATGAGACCTTATGAGGTTTGTACCTACAGCATTGAAAAGCGTCTTGAGGTTCTAAGGGATCATTACAGTATTCTGTCCGAATATTTTACGCCCGAGCAGTTTGATCTTCTCGGCGCGGAATTCGGCATCAGAGTAAAAGACTTTCCGACCACTGAAGCCGTGCCTGTGCAGTACTCTATAACTCTTCAGTATAACGGCACCCACCGCAGAGAAGCGGAACTTTCGCTTGAAATAACACGAAGCTTTGACAGGGAAGGAAACGGAAACGCCACATGTGAAAGAGTATTTTCCGCCGCTGTAAATTTCGGAAACATAAACGGTCACAGGGTGCTGAAAATTAATTCAATACAGGGCTGTACGCCGCATCTTCCCGAACCCATGAAGGAAATATCGGCGGCAACAAAAGCCGGTTACGGCATTATGCCTAAATATCTTATGATTCTGCTTGCATTCAGAATAGCGGAACTCACCGGCTGCGAACATGTTCTTGGAATTAAAACAGAAAGTCACATCTATGCAAATTCCCACTACAGTTCAAAAATAAACAAGGACTTTCATTACGACTACGATGCGCAGTGGAAAGAATTCAAAGGCGAGGAATACAGCGAAAACTATCTGAAACTTTCTAAACCAGAGCGTACCCCGCTTGAGGAAATACCGTCAAAGAAGCGTTCCCAGCACCGCAAACGCTATGCCTTTATTGACGAAATATATGATTCCCTTGCAGAAGTTTTCAAACGGCATAATGTATGATCTATCTGCAAATAGCAATTCCGCGGACTCTGTTTCATCTGTTCACCTATAAAAGTGACCGTGCAGTAGAGATCGGATGCAGAGTTCATGTCAATTTCAACAATTCAGCGGTTATCGGTGTTGTAATGGGAATTTCCGACACTCCGCCGCTTGATCTGCCGCTGAGCAAACTCAAACCCATCTGCGATGTCATTGATGAAAAACCGTACTGGAACGAACAGACTCTTGAACTCATCAAGTTCATATCGACATACCAGCACGCTGGAATCGGTGCAATAATTGAGCTTGCCCAGCCTGTCTCACTGAGAAAAGGAGCACCTGCAGTTCCAAGGGAAATCAGAGGCTTTAGACTGATAAATCAGGAGTATGCTCCTGCCAACAGTCAGCAGAAAAAAATTATGGAGGTTCTCCGATCTCAGCCTCTCTCCTCGCAGGAATGCAGGGGCATGAACCTTTCCATGTCAGCAATTACTACTCTCATAAAGCATCACGTTGTCGAAGCTATCGATCTGAACAGCATACACAGAGACATTTATTCAAATCTTAAATTCTCCAATCAGCTCAAACTCAATGAAGAGCAGCAGAGGGCTCTGGATGAAATAAACCGGAACGGGTGCAGTTTTAAGGTCTTTATGCTTCAGGGCGTTACCGGATCAGGAAAAACGGAAGTCTACATGCAGGCGATTGAAGAGGTTCTGTTGCGCAAGCAGCAGGTCCTGGTCATGATCCCTGAAATCGGACTCACTCCGCAAAGCATTGCCAGATTCCATGCCCATTTCAACGTACCTATAGCCGCAATGCATTCTGCTCTGACAGATCGGGAAAGACTGGATAACTACCTTGCCTGCCGTGACGGTAAGGTTGGCATTCTCATAGGAACAAGATCATCAATATTTACCCCGTTTAAAAATCTCGGCATGATTATAGTCGACGAGGAGCATGATCCGTCATACAAGCAGCAGGACACCTGCCGCTACAACAGCAGAGATCTTGCTGTTTACAAAGGCAAGCTTGCAGGATGTCCCGTGATCCTTGGTTCGGCAACACCCTGTCTTGAAACAATATACAATGCCGACACCGGCAGGTATAAACGTCTGCAGCTTAGCAGAAAAGCCTTTGAAAATGCAGGAAAAGTTGAAACGGAGATTATCGATCTAAAGGGTCAGGATCTTGAAGCAGGAATCAGCCGTCATCTGCTTGAGGAAATCCATGAGGAGCTGAAAAAGGATAATCAGGTTCTAATCTTTTTAAACCGCAGAGGATATGCCCATCATGTAATATGCAGAAACTGCGGCTATGTGCTTCAATGCGGCAACTGCGACTCATACCTTACATACCACAAATACAATAATACAGTAAACTGCCATCACTGCGAGGCTGTACAGCATATGCCCGAGAATTGTCCCCGCTGCGGTTCAAATCAGCTGTATGTTGAAGGAAACGGCACCGAACAGGTTGAAGAATATCTCCGGAGTGTGTTCCCGGACTATCCTGCAGTACGTTTCGACCGGGATACCATGAACAGTCCCCAGAAGCTTAAGGACGCCCTCGCAGGCATTCTTGAAAACAGATACCGCATCCTTATCGGAACGCAGATCCTGGCCAAAGGTCATCACTTTCCAAACGTGACGATGATAGCGCTCCTTAACATTGACGGAGCGCTCTTTTCCAACGATTTCAGAGCGACCGAAAGGCTGGCACAGCTTTATACACAGGTTGCAGGAAGGACGGGAAGAGAGGAAAAAAAGGGAAAGGTTGTACTCCAGACCTATGTTCCAAACAACATCGTGCTTCAGACAATTGTGGCTGAGGGATATGAATCATTTACCAGAAGCTGCCTGGCGGAAAGAAAATACCTGAATCTTCCTCCGTTCAGTCACCAGGTGCTTTTAAGACTCGAAAGCACTGACAGGGAAAAAGTTCACCGTCAGACAATTGAACTGTACCAGGCCATGCTGACCTTCGGAGAACAGTTTTCAGGAATTACCATAAATCCGCCGTACCAGGCTCTGATGGAGAAAAAACAGAGCAAATACCATATGCTGATCATAATCCAGTCTGCAAGCCGGAAGGAACTGCTGAACTTTATTGCAAATCTTGACTCTTTTCTGGAGGACAAAAAAATCAGCAACGGAGTAAACTGCTACGTGGATGTAGATCCGACAGAGATACTTCAATAGAAGCCGTCAGGGAAAAAAGGCGGAGCAATCATATTCTCCGCCTGATTGGATATGTGCATTTTTGAAAAACGGGTCAGTGCCCGTCAATCCATTGTTCAAGCGCTTTAATCGCATTTTCTACACTATTGCGGACATAAGTCTCATCACTGCATTTGCTTAAATCTGCTTTATTTTCCTGATCACCGTCACCATGAAACATATTGTTTCTGCGGTATATTGCAGTCTTCAGTTCCTTCCTTGATTCATAGAGCAAATCTGCCAGAGCATTGTTGCACAACATTATGTCACCTTTTGTTTCTTTAAATCCGTGTGCGGTAAAAACTTTAATAAATTTTGCAGTTCCTGAAGAATTCTCCAGAGGATGCAGAAAAGAATAAACATCTGCCGGCAGTTTATCTGAAAATTTTATTTTTCTGTTATTGTCATAAAGACTGTACGACTTTTTCCCGAAATTTCTCATATTCTCATACAAATACTCCGGCAGATACATTATCGCCTCATAACAGAAGCACAGAGCTTCCGCATAGTTGTTCCGCTCAAGAGCTGATCTTACCCTGGTGCTCATAAACGAAATCTGGGTTTTCAGTTCTGTACTGAATTCAAAATTGTCATCCAGCGGAAGTCTGCTGCTCAAACATTCAATGAGTTCTCCCTTAAGCACTGAAAGGACAGGATCCTGAACCGGCTTATGCAGAGCGATAATAACATCCTCAAGAAAGTAGCTGCTGTCACGAAGCATGAGAAAATTATTCAGAAAAACACCGTTTTTAAAACTTTCATAAACACGGCTGTCTTTATTTTTGAACTCTGACGACATGATTGCATCCAGAAAAGCAGGATTATCGGTTGCTCTGTACTGTCCGAGCATGAAGGAATAGTCAAACAGTCTTGATATATTCCTCATATCGTAAACAGATCCCGACAGCAGATTTTCTTCTCTGTCTTCTGAAAGAATTTTTTCAATCTGTTCAAATTTATCCAAAAATGCAGCATCATCCTCAAGCTGTGCCTTTTTCAGGGCGTTAAGAATATTGAAATCCCGTTCAAGAGGAATTTCACCATAAAAGATATGCTCAATTTTTACTTTCTTGACAGTAACAAGATATTCAATGATACAAAGCACTAAAATCGGGATAATTCTGTAGCAGTGGGTAATATCAAAGGAAACTCTGCTGCAGTAACCGACTGCACCTTCAAGCATTTCAAAAAGCTCCTGCTCAACTCCGGAACCGGATATTTTATCATCAGTCATCAGTGCCTTAATCTCTAATCCGAGATCATGCCTGTTTGCAGACATAAAAGTATTCAGCCAGGTAACCAGTTCCTCTGATACAGAAGCGTCAACGGATAGATAGTCCTGATTATCCTCAATATTTTTTATCAGAATATCGAGCTCATCCCGTGCATCACTGCTGAGTCTGCCGCCGAATTCCTGCTGCAGTGCATACAGAACAATTCTCCAGTTGCTTGTTTTCGTGCCGCAAATCAGAAACTTTGTAATCTTCTGGTTACCGGAAAAAGAACTTATTTTATTTGCAAGTGACATTCCAATGACACGAGAACCTTTGAGATTGTAACTCTGCGACAAGGATGAACCATCAGGATCCACATAGGTATAATTGCATTTTGCATAATCTCCGGAACCGATAAACGAAATCAGTACATTCTCCCTGGCTGATTTCACGGTTTCTGGTTTACTGACACCTAATTCAATCATGCAGTCGCGAACTTCATTCGGCAGCTTGCTTAAACTTACCGATCCTTCAGTTTTGCCGGTATATACAAATTTCCTCAGAATTTTTTCCGAATCATTTATCCATTTGCCGCCGTCATCGGTAATGTCATTCTTATGGATCAGCATGCCGCGATAGGACATCAAACTCTTCCAGGGAAAAGAATTTTTACTAATTCCCGGATATTTTTTATTTATGGCGTTATACAAAGCACATTTGCCATCGTTATTTTTTTTCCCGGCGGCAACCTCTTTATCAGAAGATCTCTCCTGCCTGAATTCATAATTTTCAATCGAGGACTGGCAGGAATTTATTGCCTGAATATAATTGCCTGCAGCAAGATAGCTTGAACACAGTCTTTTGATACCCTGTGCGCACCTGTCCATGTCACCTGACTCCATTTCATCGGTCCACGAAAAGAAATCCGAAAGTATTTTTTTTATCTGGATATTTTCAATGCTCTGCAGAACTGATGATGCTCCATTTCTTATCAGCTCCGCCGCAGCGGAATATCTGCCCATATTCAGAGCGAAGCTGATACTGTTAAGCTTCTTATTTAATTTACTTCCGCTGACAGCACCGGCAAAGCACGAAGGATCTGCAGTGACGTTAAATCTGGAGATCATTGATGCGTTATCAAGGATCTTCACCGCTCCGTCAAGAAAGCATACTTCAACCGGAGGCCTTTCCCCTGGTTTAGGTCTTTGAGTCTTCAGAATCTCCTTTACAAGCTCAAACTTTGAATCAAAAGACTGCCTGTCATGCAACTTAAGATAACGAAGGCGGGATTTGATTTTTTCAATGGCGTCAAGTCTGGATACCGGTTCGGTTTTCGGCATATATTCCGGCATATAGCAAATCTGCCGTATGTTAAGATTCTTCAGCTGACAGAGACACTGAAAATCCGCAAATACGGCAAACGGAATTATTCTCATACCGTTGGTTATATCAAGATAAATCTGAGTGCTGGCGTCTATAAAATCCAGCGCTCTTATTCTGTTGAGCAGTTCAATCTGCTGACTGTATTCACCCATAACCTCGCCATGCACAAGCAGGGCGATTTTGAAACTGACCGGTTCAAAGGCCTGATTCAGACAGTTCTGAAGATTTTCAAGCAGCATGAGCAGTTTATCACGGTCACAGTCATTCCTTTTCCCTGCTCCAAGTTTCTGCGCCTGCCGGAAGGATTTTATTTCAGCATTGGCATTTTTTACCGGATCCGACTCAAGATAATCTCTGACCGTCTCAAACGGTGCTTCCGAGCCGAATACGCTTTCAGCCATTTCAGAAAAATATACGGACAGCAAATCCCATGTACTTGACTGTGTTCCGCATATAATCAGTGTATCGGCATAAACATTCAGCCTGCTTCGAATATAGGAAAGAAAAGCAGTGGATGCGTACCTTGCCTTTATCATTTCTCCGTTAAAATTATAGCTGCAGGATCTGTATTCATCAGCACCGAGAAAAGAAATCACAACCTTATCAGACATAGGCGAACGCTCCCAAAATCAAAATCAGCAAACAAATCCGTGAGAAGACAGATGATACATGCCACAGAAACAACTCTCATGATACAGACAAATGAGCAGCGGAAAATCCTGCCGGATCACAACGCACTCAGTTCTCTGTCACATTTGAGGAAGAAGTTCAGATATCTGATCTGACTGATAAACCGGTGTGCCTTGTAAGATAAAAGAGTTGCAGTATGCTGATTAAAAACAAGAGAGACTGTCGATCTGAATTGTTCAGGCGGCTGACTTTGAGCTGGCGCTGTAAAACAGCACCGCTTATGTCAGAAAAAACCTTTTGCAAAGAGCCGAATGTCATTGTAATCCACTGCAAGATTAATATTCTGCCCTCCGTCAAATCCTGCCGTACTTATGCCTATGACCTCGCCGTACATATTCAGAACAGCTCCTCCGGAGCTGCCTGGCGATGTAGGAGCTGTAAACTGAATCATGTTCACATCCCTAATCCTTCTGAAACCAGATATGATTCCGTCTGATACGGAATTGAACAGTCCAAGCGGACTGCCGATTGAAATAACACGCTGTCCCCGTACCAGTTTTGTTCTTCCGTCATAAACAGTCAGAGGTGTCAGTTCCCTGTCAATCCGTATTACCGCCAGATCCAGAAGCGCGTTGTACTTTACAACTTCGCTTGTAAAATAAACCTTCTCTTCATTTTCAATTCTTACGGCAAATACAAATCCGCCTTCAATCACATGGCAGTTTGTCAGAATATATCCGTTTTTTCCAATCATAATACCCGAACCTGAACCGGCAGGATCACCGTTTTTATCATGAATGGCAATCATGACAATCGAAGATGCAAGCTGGGCAAGCTCCTCAAAGTTTTTTTCCTGTTTAATTCTTCCGGCAGTATCACCTGCATCATTTCCGGCTGTATCAGATACAGATTCCGCCGGCTGAGGATTACTTTTGACGTGATGTCTGTTCCCGTCGCCGATTTTTCCAGGGGAACTGAGCTCTGCTTTCTTCGGCGACATTTCCGCAGATCCTTCACCATGCTTTTCCGGATCATTTTTTACGCCGGTCTGAACATCATTACTGCGGGAACATTCAGTATCATCATTACGGGTACCTGCTGCTGATCCGTGTTCTGAAAGATTGACCGTGCCAAATTTTCCAAGAATAATCTCGCTCGAGAGACGGCTGACGTTTTCGCTTATGCTGATGTCGGACCGGTTATTGAAAATAAGAACATCACAGCCAAGCATGGTAGCGAAATAACAAAACAGATATTCCTGAGGTTTTACGATATTGTGGGAGACAATTTTGACACTCCGGTTTTCCGACCACTCCTTCACCACATCGCCAAGAAAAAGATCTGTCCAGTACCAGAGTTTGATTACAAAATTCCTGATCATGGACTCGGATATACTCTGACTGACAGTCCTGTACTCTTCCACCGCCTTCCTTGTGGCATTTTCCAAAACACCCCCGAAAGAACTGCTCACTGAATGAATTCTTGTTTCAACCGTCTTTCCCTGCTTCCACGCGGAATATGCGCTGATATAAAAATCAAGCGCCTGCGCCTCCACTGCACTGGGCAGATTATCCAGACGTATATATCTAATGCGGTTTGATTTGTCCGCACCTGCCAGCCTGCTTTCAAGATCTTCAAACGTCCTGATAAAATCCGGACATTCCCCCACAGCCCTTACAAAGTACACATCTTTTCTGCCAAAGCTGAATCCGCCTCTGATATTGGCGAACGTATCAAGTGTCTGGACAGCCATTACATTATGACGAAAAGTTATTTTAGCGTTCAAAGATCATCCCCCTCGAAAATGCATGCATGAAGATGAGACAACGGCAAAAAGGCACAGAGTGAAACTCCCGCAAAACATCCTATCATCTTAACAAATCTGACTTATCGTAGATCAACACAGTGACTAAAAGCAAACATATCATGTTATTATGCATGTAATAATTCTCAGTAATTATCTCAATTTTCCGGATAGAAGCTATGAACAGAAGAAAATCAGAACTGCCTATTTTTGTTTCATGGATCGGCATGACCGATCTGAGAACAATGAACAAATGGAGAATACTGCAGGGAAAAGAGCCTGCACTGAGCTACAACAACGGAAAAGAGGATAACCTGGATAATTATTCCGGCATTGAAAAGAAAGGGGAAAACGGCCCCGTACGAACATTCACTGACGGAAGAAAAGCCGATTTAATCTACCTTCTTGCCACCAACAAGCTGTATAAGGATGCCCCGTTTTTTCAAAAATGGGTGGAGCGCGGAACGGATGCTGAATGCAGGATAGTCTATGTTGATGTAAAAGATCCTTCGGATTACTCGGACGTTTATTTTGCACTAAAAAGTTTTTATGATGAATACAGTATTTTAGAAAATTCTGACCGGGTGGAATTTCATGTTAGTTCCGGCACACCCGCCACACAGGCAATGACTGTTCTGACAGCGCATATGATGCTGCCCGGCTCGAAAACATTTAAAACCGTAGCTTCCAAATATGCAGATCCGTCCACCGGCAGTCAGGTATTCGAAATTACTCTGCCTTTCACACTCACCGGAAAAACATTAAACAAAACAGACACCGGAATTGTTCCTGAAAACCAGAAAATTGAAGAAATAGCCCAGATATATGCCAAATTCAAAAATGTCAGCATACTTCTGCTGGGAGAAACAGGTGTCGGCAAGACAGCGGCGGCTGAAAAAATTCATAAATTAAGTGGCGACAAGGGAAAATTCGTAATAGCAAACTGTGCAGAACTTGCACACGGAGACGGAAATCTGTTCAGATCAGAACTCTTCGGAACCAAAAAAGGAGCATATACTGGTGCGACAAGTGACAGAAAAGGTCTGTTCGAAGAAGCAAAGGGAGGAACAATATTTCTGGATGAAATAGGTGAGGTACCTCTTTCACACCAGCAGACACTTCTGAGAGTTCTCAACGATCGGACAGCTCAGAGAGTAGGTGACAGCAATTCATACCGCATTGATGATGTCCGCATAATTGCGGCAACAAACAGAGATCTTGCAAAAGATGTTACGGAAGGAAGATTCAGAGAGGATTTATACTATCGCATTGCCATGTGCCCTGTACATCTTGAATCGCTGCAAAAAATAAAAAACGATAGTATGGAAAAATTCAATGATATTGTGGCCAGCATACTGAACGAAATCCAGAGTGATGAACAGTTCAGAGGAACGAAACTAAGTCTGACAAATGACGGATGGGAGTATATCCGCTCACAGCGGTGGTCCGGCAATCTGCGTCAGCTACATCACGTGCTGCAGGTATCAGCGGTATACGCATTCTATAAAAAACGGGGAATCATTGACACTGGTGTGCTGAAAAGGCATTTTTTTGAAGAGCCGGCAAGGCATGGCACTCAAAAATCCGGCGCTAAAGGTGATGAAATACCTTCAAATCTTGATCAGTGGCTGCTTGAACAGAAAATCACATTTGTTGAAAGAGCACTGAAAAAGTGCAATTACAAAATTCTTGAAGCTGCCAGGATGCTTGGCATGTCATACCAAAGAGTCAACACCTTTATAAAATCGAAGGATTTCAAAAACAGAAACAAAGAAGAATAAAGAATCCCTTGGCTCTGTTAAGGAATAGTGTTGATCCTGAAATCAACAGGATAAATCATAAAGTTGTCATGGCTGAAAATTTTACTTTTTAAGTTCAAAAAAATAAAAACTTTATGAAATGGATTTTGTTTCTGGTGAATCAACACTTTTGTGAACAGAGCTAGATCCACGCTATATCCAAAGTGATGATGTAGTCACTGTTTTAGTAAATTACGACTATCGGTTTTCAAATTGGTCAGATCTTCAAATTTACCTTCACTTGCCATGATGCGACACCTGTCAAGAATCTGTCTTACTGTTTTAGAAAGTTTTTCCGGCTGTCCGCTTTTTTCTTTGTATATTCCTGCTTAATCGTTATATCAGCAGCTCGTTTACTGCAATCTTGAAGGAGAAAGGAGGGAAGGATGGTGGTATCCACATCATTAATTGAGTCGGCGCTAAGACAAAATATGCGAATTTTGATTTAAACAGACAATCTGCTCTCTAAATCTGTTCTGGTAGGAAGCTATCACACCTGTTCAACCTGTCATACTCACTATCCGTTTTTCAGGATAAGCTTAAACAGTGGCAGCTGCCATACAATGGGTTTCAATTGAGCCGGCAAGAATACCGGACTCTCACCTCTGCTTCGTCAGGTGTACGACATAAATCTGATAAAGTTTCAATTGAGCCGGCAAGAATACCGGACTCTCACGATGTATCTGGAGCCTACTGTGCAGAAACCTGCCAAAGTTTCAATTGAGCCGGCAAGAATACCGGACTCTCACTGGATTTCTCACACCCAGAGCGCAACGAGATTTGGTTGTTTCAATTGAGCCGGCAAGAATACCGGACTCTCACCCGCTCTCGCGGACATCATTAAGGCTCCGGAGAAATAAGCCGTTTCAATTGAGCCGGCAAGAATACCGGACTCTCACAAGATCCTCAAGGATCTTCTCGGCACCAAAGCTTAATTGTTTCAATTGAGCCGGCAAGAATACCGGACTCTCACTAGTCAAGTAAGGCAGGGAACGATTGAACAAACCCGGTGTTTCAATTGAGCCGGCAAGAATACCGGACTCTCACCTGAGATCTCGTAGAATATCAGATGAAGAATTTGACAAGTTTCAATTGAGCCGGCAAGAATACCGGACTCTCACACCCAACCTGCCTCGTCTTCTCCAACTTTAATAGTATGTTTCAATTGAGCCGGCAAGAATACCGGACTCTCACAATAGAATAGAAAATAGAATAGAAAAATAGAATAGAAAAATAGAATAGGTTTCAATTGAGCCGGCAAGAATACCGGACTCTCACTTGCTCTCAGGCATCTCATCTAATCATTGCAGGCATTGTGTTTCAATTGAGCCGGCAAGAATACCGGACTCTCACAGGCAATATGCAACTACATGTTTTCAACTTTTACGGGTGTTTCAATTGAGCCGGCAAGAATACCGGACTCTCACTTAATAGTAATAAAGATTCGTTACAAAGACTACGTTGTTTCAATTGAGCCGGCAAGAATACCGGACTCTCACCTGTTATAATAATGATTCTTATCGCTATTGGCGTAGTTTCAATTGAGCCGGCAAGAATACCGGACTCTCACGACAAAGAGAGTGAAAATCTTTTTGATCAGGTTGCTAAGTTTCAATTGAGCCGGCAAGAATACCGGACTCTCACATTTCAACTCCCACCTGCTGACGAGCAGGATGAGGAGGTTTCAATTGAGCCGGCAAGAATACCGGACTCTCACTCAGAATAACTGTGATTATTAAATCTGCAAAAAAGGAAGTTTCAATTGAGCCGGCAAGAATACCGGACTCTCACTAAAACCATTACCAAGTGGCATAATCATGGCTTAGATAAGTTTCATATATGGATACCCCCGCAAATGCAAGCAAAAAGTTGAAAAATTTATGCGGACGAACGCCTTCATATATCCGAACTAATCTCTACATGATGATGAGACTGTTCCAAATGATGCTCGCAGTAGTGGTCCTCATCAATTGAACGATATTAAATATCTTTGACACTTTCAGGTTAGGCACTACTCGATTGTCAGTTGCTTCATTTTTCGCTTCTGCTCGCGTTTCCTGGAAGGAACCCTTGTTCTCCTTAGAGAGTTAATTACAAAACTATTACCTGTTAAGTTTTTAATACTTAATTTTGTTCTGCCTGTTCACGTGTGTTTTTGAATGCTTCCTTGTGTGTAAGCATTGCCCACAGAGTTCGAGCTAGTCTTGCTGCTACCGCAATTATTATCTTGCGCTTATGCTTGCCACGCAGTTCAAGCCTGCAGGCGAATAAATCGAGCTGTGTACTTTTTTGAGCTTCCATTCTTTTCTTATAATGTCTGATAATAGATTCAGCACCCATGGTTAGCAGTGAACGCAGATAGTTATTGCCGTTCTTACTGATGGAACCCAGATTGTTGCGACCTCCTGTCGAATTCTGCGAAGGGGTCAACCCCACCATGGCCGCCATCTCCCTGGCGTTGTTAAACTGAGAGCAATCTCCGAACTGTCCTACAACTGCACTGGCTGTTAGTGGACCTACTCCAGGACATCCTTGTGCCAGTTTGACTAATTCGTTGTTCTTGGAAAACGCTATTATCTGATCATTCAGCCTTTTCTCACGCTGGCACTGATAACGGTAGTGTTCAACCTCATCCCGCAGGTTGATAACCTTTTCTTCCACCATGTCTTTCGTTATTTCTTCACTATCAACGTACTCAAGCATTTCGGTTACACCACTCATACCTACGGGGAATATTTTGCCTGATTCTGACAGCATCGCTCTAATCCTGTTTTCTGCTGCCACCCTTAAGGATATAACTGTCTGTCTCTGCTTATGGGTGCATAATATCGCTGATTCTTCTTCCGTTTTCACCCTAACAAAATTTGTCTCCGGCTGAACTGCACATCGACAGATTGCTATAGCATCGTTTGTGTCGTTCTTCATCCGCCTGTTTGGTAGAAATTTACGGGCATGCTGCGGTGCGATCAGTCTCACTGCCAGGTTGACCTTCTGAAACGTCCTTGCCCAGTAATGACTTCCTCCGCATGACTCCATGACTATCACCGAACCTTCTGTTGCTAACTGTACTACCTTGGATACAAAGGAATCTCGCTTTACTTTGCTAAACGTTTCCTTGTTAGTCGTTAAATCCCTAACGCATATGTTAAAGGTATGCTTGGACGTGTCTATCGCAATTACTTTCTTGAATTTAGATGTGATCATGGCTTACTCCTTTTCCTTCTATTGCCTTCCTACTTAATCGTTATATTCAGCAACTCGTTTGTTGCAATCTCGAAGGAGGAAGGGGGTTAAGATGGGGTATCCACATCATCAATTGAGCCGGCAAGAATACCGGACTCTCACATGCGTTTCAATGACATTATCATTTTTATTGAACAGAACCATTTAATTTAAACGATCTATCATTAGGGGATAGAGTTTTAATAACGTAAAATTATAAATACGAGGAATTATGAATTTTAGAAAATACCTTAACGAAATGTATGTTAAAGAACAAAATAAAATTTATTTTATTATTCCTGCAAATATTTTAAGAGTTACAAACAATATTAATGATTATGATGATAAATATATAATCGCAAGGTATTTTTATATAATAGAAGTGTTAGAATGTATAAATTATATGCTTGATCAATATGTTGATTGTGGAAACGGATTTAGTATTAGTGAAAGATTGGATAATTTTTATGCACTTAAAAAGCTAGGCATTAAATTTAATGTAAATGATTTTAAGAAAAAATTAATTCCAAAATGTTTAAAATTATTAACAATAACAAGACTTTGTTGAGACGCAATGCAAAACAGATAGTGAAGGTGTTGTTTATATTTTTAAATTTAAGAATTTTTGCCAAAGATTTCCAGAATTTAATTATGATAATTCGTTGGGAAAACATATGTATATAAAATTTAATTTTATATATTCGTATAATATTATACAAACTGATGAAATTACAAAAGATGAAAAACCTAAAGTAATTAAAAAATTTTATACTCCTTCTATTAGGAAGACTAACAAAGGAGATACATATATTTTAATAGAACCTGAATTAATGACACTTTATGATATATCATTTCGTGGCGATAAATAATTATTATATCATAAAAATATAATACTAAAATTTAAAATCATTATCTCGATCAAGTAGATCAAATCTAATTCCTTCTTCGTGTCCATTTGTTGTATATGGAAGACAATTAAATTCCAAATCGCTTAAAAAATTCTTATAATCATGTATATTTTCAAGTGTTATTTTTTTAACTGTTTCTGATTTTTCATGCCATCCAATCATATCTAAAAGTACAGGAACTTTATTAAGATTATTAATTACTAATTCATCTGGAGTTTCATATTCATCGTCTTCATTTGCTTTACAATCTAAAATACAAATCATATTTTCAGCAAGATAAATAAGTTCAGGTATTGTCAAATTTTTGATATCAACTGTTTTCATATAATATTCCTATTTATTCAATTATCATCTTATGTTATACTCATCTATACGTTTTAATACAAGAAGATTAATATAAAAATTTGATGTAGATTAAAAACTCGTGCTTTGCACGAATTTTTTTAGTTCATAAACTAAAATATAAATAGTTTATGATAACATAATTTTATGTTAAAATATAAATGATGATTTTAATAAGGAAATTAATATCAGATATTCACACACACAACTATTCTAGAAGATTAAATGAATCTAACACACGTGAAGAAATCGAAGATTTAATAGATAATGCTGATCTTCAACAGTTAAAAAATTTTGTAAAAGATAATGCAAATGAAGAATATGATGTAGTTTGCGTATCTTCTAAAGAGTTTACCGATTATTTAAACGAAATGCTTCAGGAAACAACTAAAGGAGCTTATTTTGTTTTAAGACTAATCGGATATGAAAATGTTAAATCTGATGACTATGCAATTATTGAAGATTATACTATCCGTGAAATAAATACCGGAGAGATGGGAAATAAAGAACAAAAAGAAAGATATACATGGAGACGTGTGGCTCTTAATATTGTTGACAATTATGATGACGATGAATTAGATGGTCTTGATATATCTTGGATTGAATAATCATTATATAAATAAAGTTTTTGTAAACCTCCTTACAAAAAGGAGGTTTTATTATATATGATTTTATAAAAAATTAAATAGTTTATGTTGAAAAGTTTAAAATGGAAACTCTTAAACGTGAAATGAACATTTCAAAAGATGATAAATACATATTAACAAAAACCTGGTTCTCCATAAATTTTAGTTGGATGGTTAAATCATAGACAGCTCCAAAATTAAGAACTGTGAGGATATTTAAGGAGGTAGTTTATCCTTATAAAATATGAAATTAGAAC